>ERZ791785.1026-NODE-1026-length-16416-cov-2.554306_pt1 | contig 16416 bp, 10 predicted proteins | sample MGYA00509947_ERZ791785 | MGnify/ENA primary metagenome ERZ791785 (study PRJEB30046, sample SAMN00791982) | human gut metagenome | study: EMG produced TPA metagenomics assembly of the A metagenome-wide association study of gut microbiota in type 2...
AGAAGAAGGATGTGGAAATTACTTCTATCGGTATTGATACATGGGGAGTGGATTTTGTCTGTGTAGGTAAAGACGGCGGATTTCTTCGTCAGCCTTATTCGTACCGTGATCCTCATACGGCCGGAGCGCCTGAGGCTTTCTTTAAAAAGGTTGCCCGCAAGCAGGTCTATGAGTGGACGGGTATTCAAGTGATGAATTTCAACTCTTTGTTCCAGCTTGATACATTGAGACGTAATAATGACAGTGCATTGGCTGCTGCCGATAAATTGCTTTTTATACCGGATGCTTTGAGTTATATGCTGACCGGTGAAATGGTAACGGAATATACCATTGCCAGTACGGCGCAGTTGGTCAATGCAAACACCCGTAAACCGGAAGATGCTTTATTGCGCGAACTCGGACTGACGGAAAGTAATTTCGGTCGTTTTGTTTATCCCGGTGAGAAAATAGGAACATTGACAAAGGAAGTACAGCGCATGACCGGATTGGGAGATATACCTGTAATTGCAGTTGCCGGGCATGATACGGCTTCTGCTGTGGCTTCGGTTCCTGCAATGAATCCTGATTTTGCCTATCTGAGCAGCGGAACCTGGTCTTTAATGGGAGTGGAAACGAAGGGACCGGTTATTACAGAGGAAACCGAATCTTTGAATTTTACGAATGAAGGCGGTGTGGATGGCACTATCCGTCTATTGAAAAATATTTGTGGGATGTGGCTGTTGGAACGCTGCCGTGCGGCGTGGGGACAGACATCTTATCCGGAACTGATAGCCGAAGCGAATGCCAGTGAGCCGTTCCGCAGTCTGATTAATCCTGACGATGTCCTGTTTGCCAATCCTGCCGATATGGAACAGGCTATACAGACGTACTGTTCGGATTCTCATCAGCCTGTTCCGCAGACACGGGGGCAAATTGTACGTTGTATCTTTGAGAGCCTCGCTCTGCGCTATCGTCAGGTTTTGGATAATCTTCGCACTCTTTCTCCTCACCCGATAGAGACACTTCACGTTATTGGCGGAGGAAGCCGTAATGAATTATTGAACCGTTGGACAGCCAATGCAGTCGGTATTCCTGTTGTGGCAGGCCCGTCTGAGGCTACGGCAATCGGTAATATCATGATTCAGGCATTGGCGGCGGGAACGGCAAAGGATATTGCTTCCATGCGCCAGTTAATCAATCGTTCTATTTCTTTGGAAACTTTCTATCCGGAAGATACGGACGTGTGGGATGCCGCATATTTACACTTCAAACAGGTGACAATGAATCATTAATGTTTAAAATCATATTAAATAAATCAGTATCATGAAAGAAGAACTAATAACAAAGGCTTATGAAGTGGCAAAGGAACGTTATGCTGCTCTTGGGATAGATGTGGAAAAGGTAATGGAACAGCTCCAGAAGGTTGCAATCTCCATGCACTGCTGGCAGGCCGATGATGTTATCGGCTTTGAGTCGGGCAGCTCGCTGACCGGCGGTATCCAGACTACAGGTAATTATCCCGGTAAGGCCCGTAATATGGAAGAATTGCGTAGCGACATCTTAAAGGCCGCTTCTTATATACCGGGCAAACATCGCTTGAATTTGCATGAAATTTACGGTGATTTCGGCGGTACGTTTGTTGACCGTGACCAGGTGGAAGTGAAACATTTTGAAAGCTGGATGCAATGGGCGGCTGAAAACGGGATGAAACTGGATTTCAACTCGACTTCTTTCTCACATCCTAAAAGCGGTAACTTGTCTTTAGCCAATCCGGATAAAGGCATCCGTGATTTCTGGATTGAACATACCAAACGCTGCCGTGCCATTGCGGAAGAGATGGGACGCCGTCAGGGCGATCCTTGCATCATGAATCTTTGGGTACACGACGGTAGCAAGGATGTTACGGTAAACCGTATGAAATACCGTGAACTGTTTAAAGACTCTCTCGACCGGATTTTTGCTACGGAATATAAAAATATGAAGGACTGTCTGGAATCTAAAGTATTCGGTATCGGTCTGGAAAGCTATACAGTGGGCTCTAATGAATTCTGTGTAGGTTATAGCGTGCAACACCAGAAACTGATAACAATCGATACGGGTCACTTCCATCCTACGGAGAGTGCTGCTGATAAAGTTTCGTCCATGTTGTTGTTCGTACCCGAACTGATGCTTCATGTAAGTCGTCCGATACGTTGGGATTCCGACCATGTGACTATTATGGATGACCCGACTCTCGAACTCTTCCAGGAGATTGTCCGTTGCAATGCCTTGGACCGTGTACACATCGGTCTTGATTATTTCGATGCTTCCATCAACCGTATAGGCGCTTATGTCATCGGTACCCGTGCCGCACAGAAATGTATGTTGCGGGCATTGCTGGAACCGTTGGCTAAACTTCGCGAGTATGAGGCTGCCGGGCAGGGCTTCCAGCGTCTTGCCCTGTTGGAAGAAGCTAAAGCTTTGCCTTGGAATGCCGTTTGGGATATGTTCTGTTTGAAGAATAATGTTCCGGTAGGTGAAGAATTCATTGCTGAAATAGAAAAATACGAAGCTGAGGTTACATCCAGACGTAACTAAGTTTATCAGAGTTAGTGATAGTGTTTAGCGGGGAAAGCATATCTTTGCCCGCTACTTTCATTACTCATAGAACATTAACCGTTGATTATCATGAATACACTAATAGGATTATTAATTATCGCTGTGGGAAGCTTTGGGCAGAGCAGCTCGTATGTACCTATCAATAAAGTCAAAGGTTGGTCCTGGGAAAACTTCTGGTTGGTACAGGGCATTTTTGCCTGGCTCGTCTTTCCGTTGCTCGGTGCTTTACTTGCCATTCCTGCCGATGGCAGCCTGATAGAACTTTGGGGAGCCGGTGGTGCATTGCCGGCTATTATTTACGGTGTCCTTTGGGGTGTCGGCGGTCTGACATTCGGATTGAGTATGCGCTATTTGGGCGTTGCTTTAGGACAAAGTATAGCTTTGGGTACCTGTGCCGGTTTCGGAACCCTGTTCCCGGCTCTGTTTGCAGGGAAAGATTTGCTGCACGGTGACGGTCTGATGCTCCTTATTGGTGTTTGCATCACTTTGGCGGGAATTGCCATTATCGGTTATGCGGGCAGCCTACGCTCTAGAAATATGAGTGAGGAGGAAAAAAAGGCTGCCGTGAAAGATTTTGCGTTGACAAAAGGGTTGCTGGTTGCTTTGCTGGCAGGTGTGATGAGTGCCTGTTTTGCTCTCGGCCTGGATGCCGGAACGCCTATTAAGGAGGCGGCGCTGGCAGGTGGGGTGGCTCCGTTGTATGCCGGACTTCCTGTTATCTTTCTGGTAACTTTGGGCGGGTTCTGTACGAATGCGGCTTATTGTATCCAGCAAAATATAAAGAATAGGACGGGTAAGGAGTATTTGTCGGTCAGCGGCGATGTCCTTGTGAATAATGTTTTGTTCTGTGCTCTTGCCGGAGTATTATGGTATTCGCAATTCTTCGGTCTGGAAATGGGTAAGAGTTTCTTAGGCGGCAGTCCGATATTGCTTGCATTCTCCTGGAGTATACTGATGTCGCTGAATGTTACATTCAGTAATGTCTGGGGAATCCTGCTGAAAGAATGGAAGGGATGCGGTTCCCGTACAATAGGCGTATTAATATTGGGATTGGCCGTTCTCATCGCTTCTATCATTGTAGTGGCGATGGCGCAAGCATAAAAATAATATCTAATAAACTGTAATTAAATAGACACATGAAATCAATTCTTGAAAATCGTCCCGAATTGGCTTATGAAGTCAATCAGGCGGCAGAAGTGGCCGGTTATCTTTGGCAAAAAGGTTGGGCGGAACGTAATGGTGGTAATATAACTTTAAACATCACTGAATATGTAGATGATGAAATCCGGGCTTTGCCGGCTATCAGCGAAGTAAAACAGATAGGAAAGGTACTCCCTTATCTGAAAGGTTGTTATTTTTATTGTAAAGGTACTCAGATGCGTATGCGTGATTTGGCACGTTGGCCTATGGCAAACGGTTCAATAATTCGTATTCTGGATGACTGTGCCAGCTACGTAATTATAGCAGACCAGCCTGTAATGCCTACATCGGAATTGCCTTCTCATCTTGCCGTGCATAATTATCTGCTTGAAAAAGGCTCTCCTTACAGAGCATCTTTGCATACACATCCTATCGAATTGATTGCTATGACCCATAACAAGAAGTTCCTGGAGAAGGATGTGGCTACCAATCTGCTTTGGAGTATGATTCCAGAAACAAAGGCGTTCTGTCCTCGTGGATTGGGTATAATTCCTTATGAATTGCCAAGTTCGGTAAAATTGGCTGATGCTACTATTGAGGCTTTGAACGATTATGATGTAGCTATGTGGGAAAAGCATGGAGTCTTTGCTGTAGATGTGGATATTATGTCTGCTTTTGACCAGGTAGATGTGTTGAATAAATCTGCACTGATTTACATTGCTGCTAAAAATATGGGCTTTGAACCGGACGGAATGAGTCAGGAACAAATGAAAGAGATGACTGTGGCTTTTAATTTACCCAAATAAAAGTGAAGTATATGTACAGAATGATATTGAACGAAACCTCTTATTTCGGAGCAGGCTGTCGGAAAACAATTGCGGTGGAAGCCATGCGTAGAGGTTTTAAGAAAGCGTTCTTTGTGACAGATAAAGACCTGATCCGTTTTAAAGTCGCAGACAAAATAATTGAAGTTTTTGAAAAGAATCGTATTCCTTATGAGCTTTTCAGTGATGTAAAGGCAAATCCGACGATTGCGAACGTACAGAATGGCGTATCCGCTTTTAAAGCATCCGGTGCTGATTTTATTGTAGCGCTGGGCGGTGGCTCTTCCATTGATACGGCAAAAGGTATCGGCATTGTAGTGAATAATCCGGATTTTGCGGATGTGAAGTCATTGGAGGGTGTAGCTGAAACCCGTCATAAGGCTGTCCCGACTTTTGCATTGCCTACAACGGCTGGAACAGCCGCTGAAGTCACTATCAATTATGTGATAATTGATGAGGATGCAAAGAAGAAGATGGTCTGCGTAGACCCTAATGATATTCCGGTTGTGGCGATTGTAGACCCGGAACTGATGTATTCCATGCCGAAAGGGCTGACTGCTGCAACAGGAATGGACGCTTTGACGCATGCCATTGAAAGCTATATAACACCGGGCGCCTGGGCGATGTCCGATATGTTTGAGTTGAAAGCCATCGAGATGATTGCCGCTAATCTGAAAGCTGCGGTAGACAATGGCAATGATACCGCAGCTCGCGAAGCGATGTCACAGGCTCAGTACATTGCCGGTATGGGTTTCAGTAATGTAGGTTTGGGTATTGTTCATTCTATGGCGCATCCGTTGGGTGCTCATTATGATACTCCGCATGGAGTTGCCAATGCATTGCTTTTGCCCTATGTGATGGAATATAATGCAGAGTCTCCGGCTGCTCCCAAATATATTCATATAGCTAAAGCTATGGGAGTAGATACGGTGGGTATGACCGAGGCTGAGGGAGTTCGTGCGGCTGTGGATGCAGTCCGGAAGCTGTCATTGAGCATTGGCATTCCTCAAAAGCTACATGAGATAAATGTAAAAGAGGAAGATTTGCATCAATTGGCTGTTGATGCTTTCAATGACGTTTGTACGGGCGGTAATCCTCGTCCTACTTCTGTCGAAGATATTGAGACTTTGTATCGTAAAGCTTTTTAATTATAATTTGAATTACCATGAAGAAAACTATTATTTCATGTGTGCTGTTTTTAACAGCTGTCACTGCTTTTTCGCAGACACCAATGAAAACGGCAGCAGAAGCTAAGCTTTCGGCTTCTGACCTTGCTGTGAAAATAGCAGACCGTATCCTTGCAACTACTACTTATGAGTTTAACAATACCAAGACCGGTAAAACCTATAAGTCTGTCAAGAACTTGCCTTTGGATATGAATGTCAAGGTTGCATGTAAGTACAATAATTGGCATTATACCAATGGAGTAACCCATATCGCTTTAATGGAATTGGCCGATAAAACGGGAGCGAAGAAGTATGATGATTACGTTCTTAAAAATATGAATTTCGTATTTAACGAGGGTAATCTTGATTTCTTTAAGAAGCAGTATGAGCAGGCAATGAAAAATGAAGGATGGTATGGCGTTCGTAAGTTGAGTTGGCACATGATATTCCGTGGAAAGCGTTTGGATGATAACGGTCCTATGGGAGCCAGCCTGATTGACCTGCAGATGAAGCATCCGAATAATTCTTTCTTGAATTATATTAATGAAACAGCCGAGCACTTGAACTATGGCGAGCCTCGTTTGGCTGACGGTACTATTGCCCGTATCTGGCCTCATGAAAATACCATCTGGGCTGATGATGCTTTCATGGCTATCTCTTTCCTTGCGCGTATGGCTAAGATGACCGGTGACATGAGTTATATCAATGATGCTGCCAATCAGGTAATCAAATATCACAAATATTTGTGGTGTCCCGAAAAACGGATTCTCTATCATTGCTATCATACGGATACGGACGAGCACGGTGTTGCTCATTGGAGCCGTGCCAACGGTTGGGTTTTCATGGCAACTGCCGATTTGCTTGCAGTGATGCCGCAGAATCATCCCATGCGTCCTGAGGTTCTGGAGTGCTTCCGCCGTCAATGTAGCGGTGTAGTGCGTTATCAGGGTAAGAACGGTCTTTGGCATCAGCTTCTTGATAAGGAAGATTCTTATGAGGAAATTACGGGTACGGCCATGTTTGTTTTTGGTATCGCACGTGGTGTAAAGCACGGCTGGCTGCATCCCGATTTCATTTATGCTGCCGAGCAGGGACTGAAAGGAATGATGACACTGATGTCCGACAAAGGCGATGTGACCAGAATCTGTGTCGGAACGGGTATCATGCCGTCGCCTGCATACTACTACAACCGTCCTACCCAAGAGAATGATCCGATGGGTGAGGGGCCTGTTCTCCGCGCATTGATTGAAATGATGGATGCACCGAAGTATACAGAGATTAAGGCTGAACAGCAATACGATAAAATTGTAGTCAAAAAGTAATAATCCTTTTAGATAGTATGCTAATCCCGTCTGGAAACACAAAGATACTTCCAGGCGGGATTTTTTTTATTAAATATTCCATAGGTATCTCTTATTTCATAAATATTTCCTATTTTTGTCCCGAACCCATCATGAAGGACACGTGGTATGACTAAGAATTACAATGATTTAGGAGTGGAATTTAAGTACCTTATCGTAAATGACATGGACCAAAAGTTTGGTCTGTGGGTGAATACTGTCGGCTTTCAATCCATTCAGCCGGACTCTCCGTATCCATTGAAGGATCATCCTTCCGGTTATTTCTTTAATGCCCAGAAAGGACGTGTCTTGCGTGAGTATCAATTGGTTTATATCACGAAAGGACGGGGATTGTTTTCCTCGGAAACAACACCGGAAAAGCAGGTCTGCAAAGGACGTCTGATGGTATTGTTTCCCGGTCAATGGCATACTTATCACCCTTATCGCCAAACCGGATGGAACGAGTATTATATCGGTTTTGAAGGTCCTGTCATTGATAATCTGGTGAAAGGCGGTTTCTTGTCTAAAGACAATCAAGTGCTTGAGGTGGGTTTGAATGAGGAGTTGGTGTCTCTTTTTTCCCGTGCTTTGGAAATAGCGGAAGCGGATAAAATATCTTCCCAACAGTATCTTGGCGGTATAGTGCTGCACATAGTAGGTATGATACTGTCCATTTCTAAAAATAAAATTTTTGAGGTGGGCGATGTTGATCAGAAGATTGAACAGGCCAAGATTATAATGAATGAGAATGTCTTTAAGGATATTGATCCTGAAGAGTTGGCTATGAAATTGAATATCAGCTATTCCTGGTTCCGGAAAGTATTCAAGGACTATACAGGTTATGCACCGGCTAAATATTTCCAGGAATTGAAGTTACGTAAAGCCAAACAATTATTGGTTGGTACTTCTCATTCCGTTAAAGAGATTTCTTTTATGCTCGATTATAAATCTACCGAACATTTCTTTTCATTATTTAAAAAACGCACAGGGTTTACCCCATTGGAATATCGTTCTTTTGGTCGGGAGACTGAGGTGGAGAACGAGGATTTTGATTAATGTCAAAATGAATAGTCTACTATCAAAATTGTTATAAAAACTTTGATTGTCAGCTTCTTATTATTTATAAAGTTCCTTTTTTCTTAAGAGAAAGTCAAAAAGGATAGTATTTGTATCAGTAGGTGTATTTTGTTAAGTTTGTCTATATTTAACTTTGCATTCATAAGCTCTGTGTCCGATAACAGTTGCATCGGACGGTTAATCTTGAATTAATTAATCAACCAATTTATATTAATAGTCTATGAGAATTTTACACAAAAAGTTATGCTTGTTAATGCTTCTTTTAATAAGCTGTCATCTAAACATTCTTGCACAAGGCAAAATTATTACGGGTGTCATATTAGACAAAACGGGTGAAACAGTTATCGGTGCGAGTGTTTTAGTGAAAGGAACTACTAATGGTACTATCACAGATGTTGATGGTAACTTTACTCTTAACAATGTTCAGGAAAATGCTGTCCTACAAGTTAGTTTCGTTGGTTATAAAACTCAGGATATTGCTTTGAAAGGACAAAGCAATGTAAAAGTGACTTTGGAAGAAGATACGGAAGTTCTTGATGAAGTTGTTGTTATTGGTTACGGTTCTGTGAAGAAAAGTACTTTGACGGGGGCTGTGGCAAAAATGGATACTAAAGGAATTCAAGATCGTCCTTTGGCGCGTCCAGAAACAGCTTTGCAAGGGCAATTGGCTGGAGTAACGGTACGTACTACTACCGGTGAACCTGGTGCTGATATGCAAATTCGTGTACGTGGTGCTGCTTCGGTAAATGCTAACTCCGATCCTCTTTATGTAGTTGATGGTGTTCCTATGACTACTTTAAGTGGAATAAATCCGGCAGATATTGCTTCTATTGAAGTTTTGAAAGATGCGGCTTCTGCAGCTATTTATGGTTCTCGTGGCTCAAATGGTGTAGTTATTGTGACAACGCAGAAAGGAAAAACAGGCAAACCAAAAGTTTCTTTTAATGCTAGCGTTGGTTTTCAAACTTTGGAAAAGAAAATAGATTTACTGAGTGCTACAGAATGGATGGAGTTCAGAACAAGATGGAATGATGCTTATTATTTATCTGAAGCTCAAAAGAAAGGAATCACTAATGCTAGTATCCGCGATGATAATGCCACGCGTTTGGCAAATGTAGGAGTTAAGGCTGGTACAGATAACGCTTATTTGTATATTCTTGATGACCGTTGGTTTAATTATTTAAGTCAAGATATGAGAGATTCCCATACCTATACTCCAACTTCGGAAAGCCTTAGTCTGTTGGATTGGCAAGATGAAGTTTATCGTACCGCTATTGTACAGGATTATAGTTTGAATGTGTCCGGTGCTACTGATAATGTCAGCTATTTATTTTCTGGTGGTTATATGAACCAAGAGGGATTAGCTACAGGAACTGGCTATAAGCGTTTTTCTTTCCGTGCAAATGTAGAGTCAAAAATAAATAAATATCTTTCTATTGGAATGAATTTAGCTCCAACTTATATTGTAACAGACGGCTCGGGACGTGCTAATGGTAAGGATTCGCAAGCTCATAAAACGCTTTCTTCTGCTCCGGTTTCAGAACCGGGTGTCGGATATATGACTTACGTACAACCTAACGGCCGTTACGGATGGGCAGATACAACTTCAAGTCCAAGTTATATTTTGAATACGGATATTAGCCAAAATCGTACATTACGTATGGTCGGTAATGCTTTCTTACGTATCACTCCATTTCAGGATTTTCGAGTTGAATTGTCTGCTGCAGCAAATTATTATGATTTGGATGGAAACAAATATTCTTTTTCAAGTTCAGGCAAAGGTTGGGCAAAGGGTGAAGGCCAATCTTCTTCGGGTAGCCACTCTACAAGTCGTATTTGGAATACTTTATTACAAGCTGTAGCTAATTATGATCATACATTCAATAAGCATGGAGTAAGCGCTATGCTCGGTTTTTCGTCAGAACAATCTTCTTTAGGATATAAAACAGAACAAGGTTTCAAAGCTCCTTTTCCCAATGATGCCATTACAGGTTCGTTTGATGGTTCAAAGGTTGCCGCTGGAACTAATACAGTAACAGAACAGACACCTAATAAATTATTATCTACATTTGGTCGTTTGCAGTATAATTATGATGAACGTTATATGCTTTCGGGTAGTTTGCGTTTTGATGGAGGTTCTGTTTTCGGAGTTAATAATAAATGGGGTGTATTCCCTGCAATATCCGGTGGTTGGATTATATCTAATGAGAAATTCTTTAAGAATTGGGATCAAAAATGGTGGAATACATTGAAAATTAGAGCTAGTTATGGTGTGACAGGTAATAATTCTATCAGTAATACAGCTGCTTATGCAACTTTGACTTCTTCCGTCTATGGGGGAGCTGCAGGTTATTATACTAGTAGTTTGGGTAATGCTGATTTAGGTTGGGAGAAAACTCATAGTACGGATATTGCAGTGGACTTGGGCTTTTTGAATAACCGTATTCAATTGTCATTGGATTGGTATACAAAAAATACGACCGACTTATTATATCAAGTTCCCGTAGAAGGTGCTTCTGGTTTCAGCACTATTTGGGATAATTTGGGTGATATTCATAATGAAGGTTTTGAAATAGAGTTGAATACGCATAATTTGACAGGGAATTTTAAATGGGATACTTCATTTAATATGTCGTATAATAAGAATGAAGTAAAGAAGTTGGGTACGGATAATACTCCTATTTATTCTGGATTCTCCGGAAGCAATTACTCAAATATATTGACTGTGGGTAAAGCTGTCAATACGTACTATATGTACGATGCTATTGGAGTATGGAAAAATCAAGCTGAGATTGATGCTTATAGTGCAGCTCATAATGGACAACCCGTTACATTTGAAGGTAAACAGATTCAACCGGGTGATATCCGTTATAGAGATGTCAATAATGATGGTAAATATGATAAGGATAATGATAGAGACTATTTGGGAAGTCCAACACCTAAATTTGTATTTGGTATGACTAATAGATTCTCTTATAAGAATTTTGATTTATCAATCTTATTAACAGCACAAACTGGAGGTAAAATTTATGGTATCTTGGGACGTGCTATAGACCGTCCAAGTATGGGAGCTAAATCTAATATAATGGGGCATTGGAGAGATGCATGGTGGTCTGAAGATGAACCAGGCAACGGATCGGTTCCTTATATTTTGAGTCAAACAACTGGCACTACGCTGGATTCCAGATGGTTATATTCTTCTAATTATTTGCGTATTAAGAATCTTACTCTGGGATATAAGTTACCGATTAATCCTAAATTTATATCATATGCACGTGTATATTTGTCTATTGAGAATCTAGCCAAATGGGATAGTTATTATGGTGGGTATTCTCCAGAAGCTGCCAATGTGGGCTCAGGTCCTGGAGGAGCAAGTGCACTTGGACTGGATTATGGTGGTTATCCTAATGCTCGTACATTTACTTTTGGTATAAATGTTAATTTTTAATCCTTAATACAAAGAACTATGCTTAAACTTAAAAATATAATATGGCTGGCTGCGCTGGTCGTGACTATCTCCTCGTGTGATGATTATTTGGATACTCCACCTGTAGATAAAATAACTTCAGATGGATTTTATCAAACTCAAGCTCAATCGGAGCAAGGTATTTTAGGCATTTATGCGGATTTGCGCCAAGCATCTAATTGCATGTATTGGTTTATGTCTGAATGTCGTTCAGATGTTGCGTGGGTAGAACCTAATCCGGACGCTTTTCGTGAATACTCTGAAATAGGAACATTTAGAGCAACAGATGATATGGCGATGTTTAATGATACTTGGAATATGTGGTATAAGGTCATTTATGATGCCAATGTCGCTATTTCTAAGATTCCGAGTGCATCTTTTGATTCCGAGTCTATCAGAAATCAATTTTTAAATGAAGCTTATTTCCTGAGAGGTTGGGCTTATTTTGAGTTAGTTCGTCTTTTTGGAAATGTTCCTATGGTAGATAGACCGATGTCTCCGTCAGAGATTAAATCGGTAAAGCAATCTACTGCAGTGGATATTCTCAATAATCGTGTTATTCCTGATTTGAAAAAGTCAGAAGATTTGCCTTATAAAGCAGATATGCAAGATGCCAATGGTGCTAAAATAGATAAAAAAGGCCGTGCAGATAAAATGGCCGCGAAGGCTATGTTGGCACGTGTGTATATGACATTGGCTGGTTATCCATATAATGATACTAATGCGAAGAGTTTGGCTAAAACGCAATTGGAAAACGTTTTAGATGATTCTCATGCAGCCGCTTATTGGGCACCATCATTGGAAGAATGGCAAAAACAGTGGATGCCGACTGATGCATATTACAATAAATATTCTATTTTCGCCATTCAGTATCGTACGGGTGGTACGGGAAACCCAGCCATATTCAATATGCTTCCAGTTAAAATCGTTCCGGAAGATTGGTCTAAAAACTATAATTTTTCGCAAAATTCTATTTATGTGGAAAAGACATTGATGCACGAATTTGATCGTGAATACTCTAATGGAAAAAAAGACGGACGTGGCTATAATTTTGGTGTGATGGCTGGCTTTGCTGGTGATGCGGTAGCTCCTGAATATCAGAGCCCTTCTGAGTTGATGACTTTTGAAGATGGAACTACGGGTAATGTGTATACTAAAGCTATGTTTTATAAAATGATTCCTACTAAAACTAAAATAGCCTCTTTGGGGATGTCTTTTGATGCAGAGAGTGGCATGAAAAAGTATGATGACTGGGGAGTAAATCTACCTATTATTCGTATTGAAGATATGAAGCTTCTTTATGCAGAGATTTTGGCGAGTGAAGGTAACACTGCGGATGCCATGAAAATTGTAAATGAAATACGTGAAAGGGCAAACTGCGATCCGAGAACCGAGACTGGAGTTAGTGTAGAGGATGCCATGAAATACATTAAACTTGAACGTAAAATTGAGTTTATGGGAGAAGGTATTCGTTGGTTCGATCAAGTACGTTATGGCACTTGGAAGGAAGATACAGAAGCAAAATTTGAGCGTTATAACTTTACTGAATTGAAAGCAAATTTAAAAGAAGGTCGTTACCTCTATCCAATTCCGATGAATCAGATGAATGTTACTCCAGGACTTTATGTCCAAAACAAGGGATATGAAAATTGATGCTATTTGTTTGATTATCAAGACTGAATGTCATATCTTAGCCTTGGCTACATTAAATTTAAGTTATTAAAAAGGGGAGGTGGGTGCTTTTAAAAGGTATGCCACCTTTTCCTTTATTTAAATCAGATTATGTTTAGAAAAGATATAGTATTAGGTGGAGTTTGTGCGGGTATGTTTGTTATGCCTCAGTTGATGACTGCCCGGCAACTTGTAACAGACGGTGGAGACAAGCCGAACATTATTTTTATCTTGGCCGACGATATGGGATATTGCGACTTGTCATGTTATGGAAATAAATATATAGAAACTCCTAATATAGACCGTTTGGCAGCTACTGGAACGGCCTTTACGCAATGCTATGCCGGTTCCGGTATCAGTTCACCTTCCCGTTGTGCCTTGATGACGGGAAAGAATACGGGAAATACAACTATACGCGATAACTTTTGTATTGCAGGTGGTATTGAAGGATTAAAAGGCACCAAGACCATACGCCGCATGCATTTACAACCGAATGATACAACCATTGCCACTGTGCTTGGGGCTGCCGGATATAGAACCTGTTTGGTAAACAAATGGCATTTGGACGGATTTAATCCGGAAGCAACTCCTTTGAACCGAGGGTTTGATGAGTTTTACGGATGGCTTATCAGTACTGCATATTCTAATGATCCGTACTACTATCCTTATTGGCGCTTCAACAACGAGAAACTGGAGAATGTAAAAGAGAATGAAGGCGATAAACACATTAAGCATAATACAGACCTTTCTACGGAAGATGCAATAAAGTTTATTAACCGTAATAAAAACAATCCGTTTTTTCTGTATTTAGCTTATGATGCGCCGCACGAACCCTATAATATAGATGAAACAACCTGGTATGATGATGAGGCTTGGGATATGAACACCAAGCGTTATGCCTCTCTGATTACCCATATGGATCGGGCGATAGGACGTTTGTTGGCAGAACTGGATAGGTTGGGGCTGCGCGAAAATACTTTAGTCATCTTTGCATCGGATAACGGTGCTGCCAAGCAGGCACCGTTGGAGGAATTGGGATGTAAAGGTTCTCTTAAAGGAATGAAAGGACAGCTTTATGAAGGTGGCATTCGCGTACCGTTTATTGTAAATCAGCCCGGAAAGGTTCCGGTGCAGAAATTGAATAATATTATTTATTTCCCGGATGTAATGCCTACTTTGGCTGCTTTGGCTGATGCTACAGATAAATTGCCACAAAAACTTAACGGTATCAATATTCTTCCCTTGTTCTATGGGCAACAGCTTGATACGGATAATCGTTTGTTGTATTGGGAGTTCCCGGGAAAGCAACGTGCGGCAAGACGTGGAGATTGGAAAGTAGTGACTGTAAAGAAAGATGCTCCGTTAGAGTTGTATAACATAAAAGAGGATATGACGGAGTCTGTCAATCTGGCAAATAAATATCCGGAAAAAGTAGCACAGTTCGAAAAAGAGATGAAAGCGATGCGTATTCCTACTCCTAATTGGCCATTGCCGGGTGAGTAAGGAATCGTATTGCACCTTCGTTATTGATGAGTGATTGATTATTATAATTTGGGTTAGTGAAAAATGGGCGGTTAACTTGTGAAAGTCAGACTGCCTTTTTCTTTGATTATTTTATTATTTTCGAAAATTAAAATCCATATAAAAGAAGTATGAATATAAGAATCTTTTTTACTGTTTTAGGACTATTGTCCGCTCTTTGCATATGGTCTCAGCAGACAGAGCGCCGTTATCTTTCCGGTACCGGACTGGGCGATGGTGTAACCTGGCAGTTTTATTGTTCCGAGGGTAGGAACAGCGGGAAGTGGAGTAAGATAGAAGTGCCTTCTCAATGGGAGCTGCAAGGTTTTGGTGAATATACCTACGGGCGTTGGTATAAGAAGAAAGGGGTTAAGAATCCCAGTATGGAAGAGGGGATTTATCGTCATACATTTCGTGTACCGGAAGATTGGAGAGGTAAGAACATACGTTTGTGGTTTGATGGGGTTATGACAGATACGGATAAACGGAGTTTCGGCCGGAGAAACACATCGGGGCGGATTTTATCGTTTTTCCTATGACATAACTTCTTTGTTGAAATATGGTGCTGCCAATAAGCTGGAAGTACGGGTAAAAAAACATTCCGGAAATAAGTCGGTGAATGCGGCCGAACGTAAGGCGGACTGGTGGTTGTTTGGGGGGATTTACCGTCCTGTATGGTTAGAAGCCAAACCTCAGATACGTATCGAACATATTGCAGTGGATGCGAAAATGGATGGGGAAATGCAGCTTTATACCGAGCTGAAAGGAGTGAAAGGCAAGGAAAAATTAACGGCAGCTTTACATCCTTTGGATGGAACGGACGTTTGTTCGGAGGTTCGGATGTGGGAAGTGGGGCATGACAGTGTGTTTGCTCATATTTGGAAAAATGTAGAACCTTGGACTCCGGAAAAACCTCGGCTTTACAATCTCATTGTTACCTTGCGGAATGAAGAAGGGGAGGCTTTACACCGGACATCTGTCCGCGTCGGATTCCGTACCGTTGACTTTCGTCCACGCGACGGTGTTTATCTGAATGGTACGAAACTGGTGATGAAAGGCATAAACCGTCATTCTTTTCACCCCGATGGCGGGCGTACCACCAATAAGGAACTCAGCATTCAAGATGCTCTGCTCATTAAAGAAATGAATATGAATGCCGTGCGTTCCCATTATCCACCCGATGAGCATTTTCTGGATGCTTGTGATTCGTTGGGATTGCTCTATATTGATGAACTTGCGGGCTGGCAGAATGCTTACGACACTGTTACAGGCAGCAAGTTGGTAAAAGAAATGATAGCAAGGGATGTAAATCATCCATGTATCGTACTTTGGAGCAATGGAAATGAAGGCGGGTGGAACATGGCTACGGACAAACTGTTCTACCGTTATGATCCGCAACGCCGTCATGTCATCCATCCCTGGGCGGACTTTGATGAATTGGATACACACCATTACCCGGCTTACCTGACCGGTGTAGGCCGTTTCACCAACGGATATAAGGTTTTCATGCCGACAGAGTTTATGCATGGTCTGTACGACCAGGGACATGGAGCCGGACTGGAGGATTTCTGGGCGCGATATACGGCACACCCTTTGTTTGCCGGAGGTTTTTTATGGGCATATAGCGATGAAGC
>ERZ791785.1054-NODE-1054-length-15940-cov-3.021152_pt1 | contig 15940 bp, 12 predicted proteins | sample MGYA00509947_ERZ791785 | MGnify/ENA primary metagenome ERZ791785 (study PRJEB30046, sample SAMN00791982) | human gut metagenome | study: EMG produced TPA metagenomics assembly of the A metagenome-wide association study of gut microbiota in type 2...
CGGTGAGGCAGCTACCAAGGCGGTTGAGGCCATGAAAGAGGGCGATGTTGTCCTGCTTCAGAATACCCGTTTCCGTGGCGCAGAAGAAACCAAGAATGGTGAGCAGTTCAGCAAAGAGCTGGCTGATCTGGCAGATGATTATGTATGTGACGCATTCGGTTCCTCCCACAGAGCGCATGCTTCCGTTGAGGGCGTAACCAAATTCATCACTGCAAAGGGCGGCACCAACGCAGTTGGTTACCTGATGCAGAAAGAAATCGATTTCCTGGGCAACGCAGTAGAAAATCCGGTAAGACCGTTTGTAGCGATCCTGGGCGGCGCAAAGGTTGCAGATAAATTAAACGTAATCTCCAATCTGCTGGAGAAATGCGATACCCTCATCATCGGCGGTGGTATGGCATTTACCTTCTTGAAGGCAGAGGGCAAAGAAATCGGTAAATCCCTGGTAGATGATACCAAGTTAGATTACTGCAAGGAGATGCTTGAGAAGGCTGAGAAGCTTGGCAAGAAGTTACTGCTTCCGGTAGATGCAGCAGTAGCAGCATCCTTCCCGGACCCGATCGACGCACCGATCGAGGTTCAGAATGTAGCGGCAGACCAGATCCCGGCAGACCAGATGGGCCTGGATATCGGTACTGAGACCGCAAAACTGTATGCAGAGGCTGTTAAGAGTGCAAAGACGGTTGTATGGAACGGACCGATGGGCGTATTCGAGAACCCGACTCTCGCTGCAGGTACCATCGCGGTTGCGAAAGCACTTGCTGAGACAGACGCTACAACGATCATCGGCGGCGGCGATTCCGCGGCAGCAGTCAATCAGCTCGGCTTCGGCGACAAGATGAGCCATATCTCCACAGGCGGCGGCGCATCCTTAGAGTTCCTGGAAGGAAAAGAGCTTCCGGGCGTTGCTGCGGCGGATGACAAATAATGAATGAAACCAGTACACAGTGCGCCTGAAAAGGCATGAAAAGGCGCTGCAAGCTCGCTTGCATAAGCCTTTTCAGGTCTTTTCAGGCATAGGGGGCGCGCCCCCGGCTTCTTGTTTTTATGAAATAAAAACAAGAAGATGCACGGTGGGGAGCAAATGTACGCATTTACTTTCCTGGCTGTAAATATTATAGTGTCCGAGATTCCAGATCCGGGACGGCGATCCCGTCCCGGATTTTGTGATATAAAATTGGTATATATGGGGGTAGATAATCATGGCAAGAAAGAAAATTATCGCTGGAAACTGGAAAATGAACATGACTCCGTCCGAGGCAGTGGCACTCGTTGAGACATTAAAGCCGCTCGTTAAGACGGAGGAAGCGGACGTTGTATTCTGCGTACCGGCTATCGACATCATTCCTGTCGTAAAGGCATGCGAGGGAACAAACATCGAGGTCGGCGCTGAGAATATGTATTTCGAGGAGAAGGGCGCATACACAGGCGAGATCTCCCCGAACATGCTGACAGATGCCGGCGTAAAATATGTGATCATCGGACATTCCGAGAGAAGAGAGTACTTTGCTGAGACAGATGAGACTGTCAATAAGAAAGTCTTAAAGGCATTCGAGCATGGACTGACCCCGATCATCTGCTGCGGTGAGACTCTTACTCAGAGAGAACAGGGAATCACTCTGGATTGGATCCGCAAACAGGTGAAGATCGCGTTCCAGAACGTGACAGCAGATCAGGCAAAGACTGCTGTGATCGCTTACGAGCCGATCTGGGCGATCGGAACCGGAAAGACAGCTACCACAGAGCAGGCTGAGGAAGTCTGCGGAGCGATCCGTGCGTGCATCGGTGAGATCTACGACGAGGCAACAAAGGAAGCGATCCGCATCCAGTACGGTGGATCTGTAAACGCCGGAAATGCTGCAGAGCTCTTCGCACAGCCGGATATCGACGGAGGACTTGTCGGCGGCGCATCCTTAAAGGCTGATTTCGGAAAGATCGTAAATTACAAATAAGGTAACTATTCAGTACCTTCATAGTTACGTGCAAAAATCCATTCCAGATCAGCTTCGCTGATGGGATTTTTGCCTTCCAGCCTATGTTTTCTTACGGTCAGCGCAGCAAGTGCGCAGACCTACTGAACAGTTACCAAATAAGTATCATATATGCAGGAAGAGATTCCCGGCTGTATGAATATGCAGTTTACATAAAACTGCAAGGGAAATACCAGGAAAAATTTTGAGCGCTGTGTCATGGAAAATAGGATGTGACACAGCGCCTTTTATTTACGCGACAGTCGCCAAAGTCCGCGCTTGCGCGAGACCTTGGCGACTGTCGCGATAACAAGGAGAAACTCGCGAAGCGTGTTTTCACTTGTTTACAATTTATAATAGTGACAATCTGTCATTTTTTGCGTCCACCCTATTGACTGGAAAGAATGGAAATGTTACGATATTTAGATGTTCAAAATATTTTAGACAAAAATGATTTGATTTTACAGGAATCCGGCTGCGTCGGATCAGAGAATGAAAGAGGAAATACCTATATGAAGAAGATTGGAATCGTAACAGACAGTCACAGCAGCATCAGCCAGGAAGAGGCGGAAAAACTTGGAATTTTTGTCCTGCCGATGCCGTTTTACATCGATGGGGAGTGCTATTACGAGAGCGTGACCCTGTCCCGCGAACTGTTTTTTGAGAAGCTGGCGGCCGGAGCGGATATTACGACGTCCCAGCCATCACCGACTGCAGTGATGGAAATCTGGGACAAGGCACTGGAGCAGTTTGAAAAGATCCTTTATATGCCGATCAGCAGCGGTCTCAGCGGTTCCTACGAGACGGCGATGATGTTGGCGAAGGATGAAGCGTATGAGGGGCGTGTTCTCGTTGTAGATGACGGACAGGTTGCGGCTCCGCTCCACCAGATGGTATTAGATACGTTGGATATGATCGAAAAGGGATATGAGGCAGAACAGATCCGTGATCTTCTTGAAAGGGCGGGAGACCGGATGATGATCTATATCGCGCTCCAGACGCTGGAGTGCTTAAAGAAAGGCGGAAGAGTGACACCGGCGGCAGCGGCGTTGGGATCTGTGTTTAATATCAAGCCGATCCTGAAGCTGCAGACAGGAAAGCTGGACTCCTTTAAGAAATGTCACGGGATCGTAAAAGCAAAGAAGGCGGCCATCGAGGCCATGCAGGCAGAGATCCGGGATAACTTTCAGGACGCGTTAAATGACGGCGCCCTTCACCTTCTGGCATCCTCCAGCGGAACGGACGAGGAGAATGCGGCATGGGTCGAGGAGATCAGGGAGGCATTTCCGGGCGTTCCGCTTCTCTACGATAATCTGTCCCTCGGCGTATCCTGTCATATCGGACCGGGTGGAATGGGAATCGGGTGCGCGGTGGCACCGGATTATAAGAGAGTGTAATGCCGGGGATATGGTTCTTTTGCAGCATGTGCGCCGGGTAGAAGCTGATTGCGGAATTCGATAAGAGTTTCAGAGGTGAGTTTCAGATAGAAGTTGTAAGCTCTGTGAGTGTTGCGTGTATACAAAATTTGTCTTATAATAGAAGACAGACCATAAAAAATGAATGTTGTTTTGCACACCGGAAAACACAATCCTGCAGCAGGGCGAAGGTCTGCAGGCAGGGCGGTGCAGGCGCGCATAGAAGGAGGTAACGATGGAATACCGCAGATTTGGAAATACGATCATAGCAAGGATCGATCAGGGTGAGGATGTCCTGGAGAAGATGAAACGCATCGCGATGCTCGAGGACGTAAAGCTCGCGAGCGTCAGCGCATTAGGTACATTTTCTTCCATGACCGTAGGAATTTATGACCTGGAAAAACGTCAGTTTATGGGGAATGATTTCGAGGGAATGTTTGAGATCGTCTCCTTTACAGGAACCATCAACACGATGGACGGAAAGTATTACAGCCACATCCACGCGGCGGCAGCCGACGCGAAGGGGAATGTGTACGGCGGACATTTAAGCCGCGGCATCATCGGAGCGACCTGTGAGATGGTGATCACGGTGATCGACGGAGTTGTGGATCGTGTAAAGGATGAGGAGACAGGACTCAATATCTTTAACTTCAAGTGTTAAAGTGCAGAAAGGTAACTGCGAAGGTACTGAATCGTTACATAATTTTGTGAATCGTGATAAGAGATAAGAAAAGATCGATAAGGAGCAGGCTATGGAACAGATGATTCCGGGATTTCTGGAAGAGATGTTGAAAAAACAGTATGGAGAAGAAGCTTTCGCGAAGATCCTCGCGGGATATCAGGCGAGACGTCCGGTGACACTCCGGGTCAATCCCCTAAAGGCGGACCGGAACTCGGTGGAGCAGGCACTTACCGGTGCCGGGATCGCGTTTAAAAATGTATCATGGTATGAGGACGCGATGATCATCGAGGGTGCAAGGGAGCCGGAGATCCAGGAACTTCCGATCTATAAGGAAGGCGGAATCTATCTCCAGAGCCTTTCCTCCATGCTGCCGCCGCTGTTTCTCGGTCCAAAGGCGGGAGAGTCCGTCCTCGATATGGCTGCCGCTCCGGGCGGAAAGACGACCCAGATGGCGGCGATGACGGGAAATCAGGCGCAGATCACGGCCTGCGAGAAGAATAAGGCGCGGTCGGAAAAGTTAAAATACAATCTGGAAAAGCAGGGGGCATCCGGAACCTACGTGATGGTGGAGGACGCAAGAAAGCTTGACGATTTCTTTTCCTTCGACCGGATCCTCTTAGACGCGCCCTGCAGCGGAAGCGGAACCGTAGAAGTGCGGGACGGTGTCTGCCGGACAAAAATCTCAAAGGAACTTGTGGAAAGATCCGCGAGAACGCAGGAAGAACTGTTAAAAAAAGCGCTGAAGCTCTTAAAATCCGGACATGAGATGGTCTACTCCACCTGCTCAATCTTAAAAGAGGAGAATGAAGGTCTCTTAAAGCGCGTGTTAAAGAGTTCAGGCGGAGAACTTGTACCGATCGGGGAAGAGTGGACGAAGGAACTTCCGTTACTTCCGAACGCGATGCCGGGGACACTCCTCGTGGGACCGGATGAATTGTTTGAGGGATTTTTTGTGGCGAAGATCAGAAAAAAATAGAAGCTCCGCGAGGAACTTCTATTTTTTTGCAAAAAAACGCTTTAAGCTTTTATTCCGCCCTGCGGTTCTCAACCTCGATCCGTTTCAGCTCAGGCATGATCGTGATCAGCATCGTGAGAATGCAGGCGGTTCCGCCGATGACATTGGAGACCGGCTCAGCGAGGAATACGCCGTCGGTTCCCATATGCATGGCGTAGGGGAGAAAGTAGGTCAGCGGTACGACGATGAATACTTTGCGGAGCAGGGAGAAGAAGATCGCAAAGACCTTCTTGTTCAGGGATTTAAATACCGCCTGACCGATGTACTGGAGGTCCATAAAGATAAAAGCCGCAAAATACATGTTCAGTGCCGGAACCGCATCCTGGATCAGCGCCGCGTCCGAGCTGAAAATACGGATCAGCGTTTCCGGGATGAGGATGATCATGCTCCACATGACGGCCGTGTAGCCGAAAACAAGGAGACTCATGATCAGAATGGATTTCCGCACGCGTCCCGGTCTGCGGGCACCGTAGTTGTAGCTCAGGATTGGGGAGGTTCCCTCTACCATGGCGTGGATCGGAGTCTCAACAAGCTGGCGCACACTGGAGATGATGGTCATGACGGAGATATAGATATCACCGCCGGTGACGGAAAGAATATTGTTGCAGCAGATCGTCACGAGGCTGTTTGTGAGCTGCATGATAAATCCGGCCGCGCCGAGGCTGAGGATATTTTTCGCGTGTCCGGTACATTCCGGGATCTCATTCTTATGAAGGAACCGCAGCTTCAACTCGGATTTTTTCGTGAGGAAAAACACGACGAAGGCGGCAGATAGGCACTGGGAGATCACGGTGGCGATGGCTGCGCCGCGGACGCCGAGTCCGAGGGCAAAAATAAAGAGCGGATCAAGCACAAGGTTCGTTCCGGCACCGATCGCGACGGATAACATGCCGATGCTGGAGTAGCCCTGGGCGTTGATAAACGGGTTCATGCCGACCGCGATCATCGACGGCAGGGTTCCGATCAGATAGAGCATCATATACGGATAAGCGTAAACGATAGCATCAGCGGAAGCGCCGAAGAGGATCAGGATCGGGCGGGCAAAGAGGAAGCCGACCGCCATCAGGATCACCGCGCAGACACAGAGCATCGTAAAAGAGGTGTTCATAATGCGCCTTGCTGTGTCAGGGTCCTTCTTCCCGCGGAAGATCGAGAAGAGCGGCGCACCGCCGGTCCCAAAGAGGTTGCTGAAGGCTGTGATGATGACAATGATCGGAAAGCATAAGCCGACCGCGCCGAGAGCGGCTGTTCCGATCTCCGGGATCCGCGCGATGTAGATGCGGTCCACGATATTATATAGAAGGTTTAAGATCTGGGCAATCAGCATGGGGAGTGCGGCTCCGAGGATATTGCCCGTTATGGTTCCGTTTTCAAAATCAATCCGTTTCATATGCATGGTAGATTCGATTCGATCCTTTCTAAATTTTCTCTTGCGTTTCAAGTATAGCATCCCCTATAATATATGTAAATTATTGTTTTTGTATAGAAATAAAATAAAATTTATATAATAAAAGAAGATTTTTTGCATTCAGACTATGATTTTTACGATCCGGGATCCGGATTCCACAATTCGCACCGCTGCGAGAGTGGAGGTCCGCAGATCGCCGGTCAGACAGGAGAGATGATGGAGATCAGACAGTTGGAATACTTCCGGGCCATCGTTGACGCCGGAACCATCAGCGGTGCGGCGAGAGAGCTTCATATGACACAGCCGCCGCTAAGCTACCAGATGAAAATGCTGGAGGAGGAACTTCAGGTGCCGCTTTTTATCCGCGGCATGAAGCATATCACACTGACGGAGGCAGGAAAAACGCTCTACGAACAGGCGGGAAAGATCCTGATGCTTTCGGAGGTAACGAAGCGTGAGGTCATAAAATCAAGTCAGGCGGCGACGATCCATATCGGAATGACTCCGTCCACCGTGTCCATGATGTCCCATTACCTGATGCGTTTTGCAAAAAGCCATCCCAATATCCATTTTGATATCCACGAGGGATCTACATTCACGATGAGGGATCAGCTTGAGAACCGGATCCTTGACCTCACGACCCTGCGCACGCCAATTACGTTAAGGGGCTGTGAGACGAAAACTCTGGCGGAGGAACGCCTTCTCGCCATGGCAGTTCCGGAGTTCCCTCTTTTAAAAGGACGCACATCGCTTCAGCTGCAGGAGCTCTCGGAACAGCCCCTGATCCTGTCCCACCGGTTTCAGAAATATATCGCCTCGAAGTTTGAGGAAGCGGGACTTGTCTGCGATATCTACCTTGCCTGTGAAGATGCAAGGACCGCGATCACGATGGCGGAACGGGGAATGGGGATCGCGATCCTGCCGACTTCGATGCTGGAACTTTCTGATAAGCTGAAAGCATGTGAGGTCTGTGATGCCGATTTTACAACAGAGGTCCTTCTTGCCTGGAGAAAAAGTCGGATTTCGTCGGAAATACAAGAATTTCTGGAATTTTGGAATTGAGAAATGTATTCGTGGAATGCATGAATCTTGAAAAAATCTTGCGAGCAGCTTTTGCAGGCAGATTAGACGAGTGATTTTCAAAAAAACATGCGGTCCTGGAAGCAGACTCGCAGATCGGATACTTTTTTAAATTAACTTTAGAAAGCGTAAAAAGTATGAAAATTTCATATAAGAACGATGAAGGATCGTCTAAGACAAGCCGTCCATGACATAATACACATTATGTCATGGACGGCTTTTTTGAATGAAAAAATGTATGATCGGAAAACGATACGGAAGTCTCGTGGTAATTGAAAAAGTGAAGATTTCAGGGAAACCGAAAACCTATTGGCGGTGTCAGTGTGACTGCGGGAATACATGCACCGTAGAAGATTCACACCTGAAAAACGGACATACGAAGAACTGTGGCTGCAGGAGACGGATCCGAATCCAGGAAAAACGCCTTGATCTCACCGGACAGCGGTACGGCAGGCTTGTGGTTCTGGGACCTGCAGCGGAGCTGACAGAAAAAAAGGAAGGTACGATGGAGCAAAGTGGATCGTCCGAAGGTGATCGCGCGGATCGTCCGGGAAGGATGAGTGACTACTGGCTTTGCCAGTGTGACTGTGGAAAACAATGCATCTGCCGAAAAGAGAATCTCCGCTCCGGGGTCACAAGAAGCTGCGGCTGTCTTCAGGAAGCACAGAGAAAGGTAAATATGAAGAAAGCCATCCATTTTATGGACGGAACCTGTGTGGAGCGGATCGCGTGCAGAAAGACATTTTCCAATAATACTTCCGGTCATCGCGAAGTATACAGAAGAGAAAACAACCGATGGAGAGCATCCATTGGCTTTCAGGGAAAGTCCTACAATCTTGGCAGCTTCGCAACCTATGAGGAGGCAGTTCAGGCGCGGCTGGACGCGGAAAAGCGGTTATATGATCCATTTTTAGCGAAATATCGCGAAGAAAATTCCTGAGGACGCAGGGGGATCACAATACTGATAAAAACACTTCCAACCGCAGGAATACCGGGCAGCTTTGCTACATAGAATGCAGTTTAGGGAGTGATTTTTATAAATTTTTAAGGAGCAAGGGGGAAAGGAGGAGCTTTGTGAGCATAAAGAGGCAGAAGAATCTTGTGTGCAGCAATTGAAATATTGACTCACAGTAACTGTTCGACAGAGATACAGTTACGATCCACGATTCGAAAAAAAGGAGGAAAAGAGAGATGAAGAAGCGCAGAATAAAAAAACGTGTTCTGGCAGCACTCATGACGGCCTGTATGGTCGTTGGGTCTGTGCCGGAAGTGTCGTTGGCGGATGTGTCGGGTGAACCATCTGGTACGCTGACACCGGCTGCAAAGAAATATAACTTTGATGGAACAGCGTCAACAGAAGCAGACCCGGATATTGAGCTTAACAAGACAGCTGTATATAACGGAACATTTACTGAGAACGGTCAGACAGAACTTACAAAGACCTTTGAGGTTGGAACGAAGCTCACGCTTGCGGATATTCCTGCATCCAAGGGTAAGAGCAGCAGTTACAGCGATCAGACCTGGGATAAATTCCCGGTTGGATATGTTGTAGGAAAAGATGGAACGACCTTCACGATCACCTATAAGTGGAGATCAAGCGGCAGTGGCAGTGATTATGACTATGGCACCTCCACAAGAGGCAAAGCCACAAACGCAGCTGGTAAGTCCGGACGCTGGATCTTAGAGGGCGGCGGGTTCACGGAGGATAACGGGACAACACAAGAGGACACATGTACACCGGCTGGCATGAGATCGACGGCAAGTGGTATTACTTCAACACAGCATCCGACAAGGGAACACTTGGCGCAATGCTTGCGAACACCACAACACCGGATGCAAACGGAGCATGGATCCGGTAATTCCGGCAGGAAACCTTCATGGCTCACCGGGCGCGGGATCCTCATAGCAGTCATATTTCTTCTGGGACTGGGAATTTTTCTGTACCCACATATCTGCGACTGGTACTATCAGTATCAGTTCAACAAGGCGATTGCGGCGTATGACCGGTTTCAGGGGATCGACTGCGAAGGAATGATCCAGGAGGCCAGAGAGTACAATGAAAGACTTGCAAAGAAAGAGGAACAGTTTCTGGTTCCCGCAGAGGAACGGGAGGAGCTTGACCACCTTCTGGATCCATGGGGAACAGGGATGATGGGATATGTGGACATTCCGAAGATCGGGGTCCACATTCCCATTTACCACGGAACGGAAGAGCGGGCGCTTCAGTCGGGCGCTGGTTTCTGGTATGGGACAAGCCTGCCGGTGGGCGGTGAAAATACTCATTGTGTGCTGGCCGCCCATAACGGTCTTGTGAAGGCGAAACTGTTCACTGACCTGGACAAACTGGAAGTGGGAGATCGGTTCACTCTGGATGTCTTAAATGAGACATTCACGTATGAGGTGGATCAGATCCTCGTAACACTTCCGGAAGAGACGGAAGAACTTTATATCCAGAACGGAAAAGACCTTGTGACGCTTTATACCTGTACTCCGTATGGGGTAAATACCCACAGGCTCCTTGTCCGCGGATACCGGGTAACAGAACCGGAAGAATGATGGAAAAAATGCGCCGGTTCACAAAAAAGTGAAAACGGAGCTTTTTTCGACATAAATTGACATGGAGGGAATCGAAAATGAAAAAGAAAATGAACAAGGTTTTAGTAGTCTGCACAGCGGCAGCAGCGATGACAGCATTTTCAGGAACCGCTTTTGGGGCAACTCTCGATCTGGAGTCAAAGACAGCGGTTGCTGACGCGAAGGATGGAGCCGGGGATATCCAGGAGGCCATAAATCAGATCTCGGGGAACGGAAATAAAGATGGGTGGACCATCAAAATAAAGTCTGGTACATATGATCGATTTACAATTCCGGCAGATTTTAAGAACATCACGGTTGAGGGAGAGAAAAACAGCGTTATTCAGGTGATGAATGCGCCAGTGGCAGACAACCTTTCAGATGCTGGCGGAATTAACGCGTTTGGCAGTAATATTACTTTAAAAGGACTTACAATTGATGCTGGAAATGTACCGGCTGAAGAGGGAAAGTTTACAGCAGCGGTTTCCAATCACAATGGCGCAGTAGGTGGAACTGGCTTTTCTCTTCATGTTGAAAACTGTACGATCAAGGGAACAGATTCACAATTTGCGGATGGTATTTTATTTGACAGTCCGGGATTTGATGTGAAAAATTGTAAAATTTCAGGTTTTAAGCAGGCAGTTGAATTCTTTGGAGATAATTTTGTAGTTCCGGAATCTGGAAATATGGTCAGTGGGAATACGGTCCGTGACTGTAGCTTTGCTATTCATGGATATTTTGGCGGCGGCTCGGATGGCGGAGTGCTGAGTTTTAAGAATAATAAGGTAACCGGTACGGATGATCTGCGCGCCAAAGTAGTGATTCAGGATCTGAGTAATACAGGGGCCGTTCGCGCGGATATCTCTGGAAACACATTTGTGAATGCACTTGTGGGACTTGTGAATCTGAGAGAAAACGGGAAAACGATCTCACCAGTATTGACCTCCAATGAGATGGGCGCAAACAGTTTTTATGTTGAGGCGGTGGAGCCGGGAACCATTGAATTTTATGCGACATATCATGCGCCGGAGAACAGCGAAGGCTGCTGGAGAGTGACAGGAATTGAAGATTTTGGCATTGATGCCGGATTAAATCCGGATGGATCCAAAGCAAAGATCGAGGAGTTGGTGGATGCAGCGAATGAAAGTGGATCCAGAACGTTGAGCATTACGGGAATTGATGAAAACAATCTGATCAAAACGTTCACTTATTTTAAAGATGGAATTTACTGGGACAGCGATAAGGAAAGTAAACCGTCGGTGGACAAAAAAGCGGATGGTCAGGACCGTATCGAGGCAGCAAGGCCAGGAGATGTTATTTCTTTTACACTGGAATCCAATCTGCCGCAGTCACTGTCAGCGCAGGTAAAAAGACGTACTCCAAATGACGACAGACCATATATTATAGAAAAGAAGTCTTATCAGCTGATATTCCATGATAAGATGAGCAGTAATCTTTCTCTTAATCAGGCTACATTGAAAGTCGAAATCATGAATAATGGAAAGCTTGTGGAACTGCCGGAGAAATATTACATGGTGCGTACAGATCTTGAAGGTGAGACTTTCCGGGTAACAGTAGGACTTGTGGCAGCGTTTAATGATGGTCAGATCTCGTATGATCAGCTGAAGAATGCGGCACAGATCGTCGTATCTTATGACGCAACGGTAAAAGACAGTGTTATCAATGGAGACAAGGTGGAGAACCGTGCATGGGTCAACGACAGCGAAGAGGATATCGTTGACGGCCCGGTCATCGATCCAGATGTTCCGTCCACCGGTGGAGTTGGAACAAAAGCCTTCACAGCAGCAGGAATCGCCCTGATGGGAGTTGCAGCAGGTGCTGTGATCGTGACAGGTAAGAAAAAGAAAGAAGAACAGTAATTCAGACTTTTCGGATTGTTGCTAGTTATGAGAACGAGGTAGAGACATGAAAAAATCATGGAAAAGTTTCATGACCGTCACCGCAGCCGCTGCTGCGATGACGGCTGCCATGGCATTTTCTTCGTTGGCGGCTGTGGCGAAGGTAGATGATGACCTTCCGGAAAACCGTCATATCGTATCGGTAGCTTCCGGCGGATATGAGACGGGATTCCAGATCAAGGCGGCTCATGGCGCGGACATCTACGAGACGACAAGCTATCCGATCGATAAAAAGGCAGACGGCGAGGATGAGATCGGAACCGTAAGTCAGGGAAAGAAGATCGAGTTTACACTGACCTCCAGTCTTCCAAAGCTGCTTGCACGCTATGTTGTAACGGCATCCAACGCCTCACCGGCAAACTCCGCGAGGGAGGTCCGCAAAGTCCGCGTACACAGTGCGTCCGGTGCGGGAACAGTCCGCGTACACAGTGCATCCGGTGCGGAGACAGTCCGCGTGTACAGTGCGTCCGGTGCAAGAAGAGCGAGAAGCGTAAGCAGAGACAACTACGACAATGAGATTTCTGCACAGTCCCTTTCTGCAGATGAAAAATATGCGATCCCGGATTCGGTTGTGGAGACCATGGTCTTCCACGATGAGATGAACCGGTATCTGAAGTTTATCGACGGTACGCTCCGTGTGACCGCGGGCAGGGCTGGAAAAGAAGTTCCTTCCGGGTATTACACGGTAACAGCCAGTGGTTCCAACGCATTCCGGGTTGAGGTTGATCTTGTAAAACTCTTTAATACCGGAATCATCGATTATGAAGATCTGACAGGTGAAAATCCGATTACAGTGACCTATGAAGCGGTCGTGACAGACGACGCGATCCAGGGGGACGAGCTGTTTAACGAAGCCTGGGTCAACGATGGAGAACATGACTCCGTGGAAGGTGATGTCCTCGATAAGAAGGTTCCGTCCACAGGCGGAACGGGACGGGGAATGTTCACGGGTCTGGGACTCCTGTTTATGGGCACAGCGGCAGCAGCATGGAAGAGAAAAAGAAGCATGTAGATCAGATACAGAAATCGATGTAGAAGGAAGGAATCCAAGATGACAGGAATTCGGAAAAAGAATAAGATCCTGGGCTTTATTTTTGCCGTGCTTGCGGTATGGATGTTGATATTTCAAAATCCGTCCTACGCGGCACAGCGGGGCAGTCTGAACGTAAAAACAGAACAGGCCGGAATGACGGTATATCTCTATCGGGTTGCAGAAAAACAGGCGGGTGTCTATGTGCTGAATGAGAAATTTCAGGCATCCGGTGCGGATGTTTCCGGGGGTGGTTCAAGAGAGGCTGCGATCACTCTTACAGATTTTGTGAAGGTGCAGGGGATCCAGCCTTACCGGACCGGAACGGGAAGCGGAAAGCATGTGGTTTTTCGGAATCTTCCGGATGGAGAGGCTCTCTACCTTGTGACGGGGGATCCGATGACCGTTGGCGGCAAGACCTACATTCCGGCGCCGGTTCTCGTGGAAGCGGGCGGTGCCGCTGCGGAAGCAGATATCAAGTGTGACATTGAAGAACCGGAAAATCCGACCGAACCCACAAACCCGACGGATCCGTCGAATCCGACCTCTCCGACCCGTTATTATGATGACAGCGATGATGACGACTGGGATCCGACTCCGAATAAGAAGCCGACGATCACAACAGCGGCTGACGAAACGGTGACGATCACAGATGCGGAGACACAGTCCGAAACCAGAGTGGAGGAGAGTACGGCAGAGAGTGAAACAGAGACATCTACGGAGACAACCGTGGAGAACGAAAAGAAGCTTCCCCAGACAGGACAGATATGGTGGCCGGTAGGGATCCTGCTCTCCGCAGGCGCGATCCTTCTGGCGGCAGGTCTTGTGATGAAAAAGAGAAGTAAGGAAAAATAAAAAAATTAAAGAGAAACATGAGGATACAGATATGAAAAAGAAAACGCTTCATCCCTCCGGATTTACAAGCAAATGGAGAGCATACTCCAGCACTACAACTCCGCCGACAGAACCGGGACGTTATACCATGACAGTCGTTGTCCTCGGCGGTAACTATCTGGCCTCCCCGATCAACCGGTCCTTCCAGATTACGAAGTAGAACGGCTGAATGGTAAAATCGCGGGTTCTATAACCCGCGATCAGGAGACATTCATATGAAAAAAAGTACGCATCACATTCCCGTTATCAGATCAATGGGGATGTGATGCGTATTTTGATGTAAAAAGAATGTGCCCAGGCAGCTCCGTAAGGAACCGCCCAGGCACAGTAGATTGTTTCGTTATTAGTACAGCTTTGCACCGGCCGGGATTCTGTCATCGACCATCAGGAGGTTCAGTCCCTCATGGCCATCTTCCTCATGGACTGCTGAGATCAGCATACCTTCGGAATCAATTCCCATCATCTTTCTCGGCGGAAGGTTCACAATCGCGATCGCTGTCTTTCCAACCAGCTCTTCCGGCTCGTAATACTCGTGAATACCGCTTAAGATCACACGGTCCTTGCGCTCTCCGTCGTCTAATGTGAACTTCAGGAGTTTCTTGGACTTCGGTACCGCTTCACAAGCTAAAATCTTAACTGCGCGGAAATCGGATTTTGCGAATGTTTCGAAATCAACCATTTCTTTGAAGATCGGCTCGATCTTAACGTTGGAGAAATCGATCTTCTCAACAGCCTTTGCTGCCGGAGCGGCTGCAGAAGACTTGGAAGATTTTTTGTCGGAATCCAAGGACTTCATTGTCGGGAAGAGCAGTACGTCACGGATCGCCGGGGAGTTTGTAAATAACATAACAAGACGGTCGATACCGTATCCGATACCACCGGTCGGCGGCATACCGATCTCAAGGGCATTTAAGAAGTCCTCATCTGTTGTGTTTGCCTCGTCATCACCGGCAGCAAGAGCAGCCTCCTGTGCTTTGAAACGCTCTCTCTGGTCGATCGGGTCGTTTAACTCAGAGTATGCATTGCACATCTCACGGGCATAGATATAGAGCTCGAAACGCTCAACCTGCTCCGGATGATCCGGTTTCTTCTTGGTAAGCGGGGAGATCTCGATCGGATGGTCTGTGATGAAGGTCGGCTGGATCAGGTGCTCCTCAACGAACTCCTCAAAGAAGAGGTTGATGATGTCGCCGCGAACGTGACGATCTTCGTAGTGAACGCCCTTCTCATCCGCTAATTTCTTTGCTTCCTCAGTTGTCGTGATCTCGTTGAAATCAATACCGGTGTATTTTTTGATCGCATCGATCATGGTCAGGCGCTCGAACGGCTTTCCAAGGTCGATCTCAACATCCGCATACGGGATCGTTGTGGATCCGCAGATCTGCTCTGCGATATGACGGAACATGTTCTCGGTGAGGTCCATCATTCCCTTGTAGTCTGTATATGCCTGGTATAACTCCATCAGAGTGAATTCCGGGTTGTGTCTTGTGTCAAGACCTTCGTTACGGAATACACGGCCGATCTCGTAAACACGCTCCATACCGCCGACGATGAGTCTCTTTAAGTAGAGCTCGAGGGAGATACGAAGTTTAACATCCTCGTCAAGTGCATTGTAGTGAGTCTCAAACGGTCTTGCAGCAGCACCGCCGGCATTTGCAACGAGCATCGGAGTCTCAACCTCGAGGAATCCGAGGTTATCTAAATATCTGCGGATGCAGCTGATGATCTTGGAACGCATCACGAATGTCTTCTTTACGTCCTCGTTCATGATCAGGTCCACATATCTCTGACGGTAACGGGTATCTGTGTTTGTCAGACCATGGTATTTCTCCGGAAGGATCTGTAAGCTCTTGGAGAGCAGAGTTACGGAATGGGCATGAACAGAGATCTCGCCCATCTTTGTTGTGAATACAAAGCCTTTGATGCCGACGATATCGCCGATATCCATCTTCT
>ERZ791785.1055-NODE-1055-length-15930-cov-9.003780_pt1 | contig 15930 bp, 17 predicted proteins | sample MGYA00509947_ERZ791785 | MGnify/ENA primary metagenome ERZ791785 (study PRJEB30046, sample SAMN00791982) | human gut metagenome | study: EMG produced TPA metagenomics assembly of the A metagenome-wide association study of gut microbiota in type 2...
GTACTTTTTCTTAAAAGTCAAGGCCGCGTTCCACGGACTTCCGAGATGAACCCATAAAAAAGGTCCACCGGTCGGGCTCTTCCTCCCTCATTTTGTCCATCATCTCTTTCCTATCGATCAACCTGAGCTCCCACTCCAGATCCTGAAGCACTTCCTTCGCAATCTCGTCCTCGGGATTCTTCGCCACTCGTTTCTTGTAGCGCTCGATCGTTTCCTCGATATCCTTTCGGTACGTAATCCCTTCCATTATGAATTCCCTCAAGATCGTCCACGAAAACGACGCGAGTATCGCAGCCATGCTGCCGGGCAATCCTCACGCCATCGGTGCTCCCGATCTCTTCGTCGAGAGCTCTGCCCGGTCCTGCGTCGGACGGGTGCCGCAATCTGAGTATAGGACTTGACGCCCTGACCGACGACATCAATTCGGGCGGGCCAGATACCGTAAATTCACTCATGCTCTATGCCGTCCGTCAACATATGAACACATAAACATATGTACAGAGAAACATAAGCGGATAATGGGCTTGACCCTCGAGAGGTCGTTGAATCGGACACGGGCGTGTCGGTGATCGGCCTCTCTCTGAAAAAATGGAGAAAGACCATGTCCAAACAAGTTTTGCTTGATCGTCGCGGCTTCCTGCGCGGCGGCGCATCCGTCGCCATGGCGGCGGTTCTCGGATCCTCTGAAACGTTGGCGGCTGAAGCCGGTGAAAAGCCGAAGATTCGTCCGCTCGAAGGCAAAATGGATTATGAGTCCATTCGCAAGCGCGCCCGTGAAATGATGATGCCGCGCTGCTACGTCTGTCCTGAATGCAACGGCAGGGGGCCCTGCGTCGGTCAGGTTCCCGGTTTCGGCGGCATGGGCGCAAGCCGAGGCTTCCAAGCCAACTATGACTCTCTCGCCGCAGTGCAGCTCAACAGCCGTGTGATCCATGGAGTGCATGTGCCCGACACGTCCATCGACTTCTTCGGGACGAAGATCTCCATGCCGGCCGTTGCCGCGCCGACGGGCGGCACCACCTACAACATGGGCGGCAAGCTCACCGAAAAGGAATTCGTCACTGCCATTTGCGGCGGCTGCACGAAGGCCGGCACGCTCGGTGCCGTGGCGGACGGCATCGGTGATCCGCTCCCCGTCTTCGAGGAACGTCTTCAGACGCTCAAGTCCCTCGGCTACAAGGCCATCGTCGGTCTCAAGCCGCGTCTCAACAAGGACATCATCGAACGCATGAAGCTTGCCGAACAGGCCGGTGTCGTCGCGCTCACGATCGACCTTGACAGTGCAGGCCGAGCCGCTCGCGCCACGAAGGGCCAGACTGTCGAACCCAAGACCTTCGAACAGTTGAAGGAACTCGTCAGTGCCTCGCCGCTTCCGCTTCTTTTCAAGGGCATCATGACGCCTGACGAAGCCGAACTGTGCGTTCAGGCGGGCGCCGCCGGCATCGTCGTCTCCAATCACGGCGGCCGTACGCTCGCCGACACTCCGGGGACGGCAGCCGTGCTCCCGCGCATCGCCGACAAGGTCAACGGTCGCTGCTACATCATGGTGGACGGCACGGTTGCCCGAGGTACCGACGTCGAGAAGTATCTGGCGCTCGGCGCCCAGTGCACGCTCGTCGGCCGTCACTTCGTCCGTGCTGCTCATGGCGGTCTCGAAGACGGCGTTGCGCTCTTTGCCAACAAGATCAAGAGCGAACTCGCGGTCGCGATGGTTCTCACCGGCGCACAGCGCATCTCCGACATCAATCGCAAGATGATCGTCATTCCGCCTGAGTACCTTGCTTGAGGCGAGAGCCTCATGATGCTCCCGGCGTCTGAGACGCCTCGGAGCATCTCACGCCTGGCAACGCCCGGTCCTTCGATCGGGCGTTTGCTTTTGAAGCGCAAGGCGGGCAATATCAAGGCATCAGCTTAAGGGCCGTACTCCATGTATTCAGTTGAATTCGCTTATAACATCGTGCCGTCCGACGAGGCCGGGCAGGGACTCTCCAACCTTCTCATCCGTCAGCTTGCCGCGATCGAAAGCGGCAAGGGACTTCAGCAGGCCGCCCGCAGCCTTGGCGTCTCCTACCGCTATTTCTGGGGGCAGATCGAGATCTGGGAGGAGAGATTCGGACAGAAGCTCGTCATTCGTGAACAAGGCAAACGCGCGCGACTCTCGCCGCTTGGCCAGAAGCTTCTCTGGGCGGAGCGAACCGTTATGGCGAACTACGCCGTTCAAATGGAGAAGATGCGGACCGAGCTCAACGCTGCTTTTGCCGCAGCCTGCAACCCTGATGCGGACATCGTGACCATTGCCGGCTGCTTCGATCCATGGCTCGCGACCTTGCCCGCCTTTCTCTTTCCTTCTCATCTCATCGCGGACCTGCAGTTCAGTACCAGCGTCTCGGGGCTCCGGGCTCTGGCGGACGAGAAGTGCGATTTCGCCGGCTTCAACTTTCCCCGCGGCGCCGGCAGAGAGAGTGAAGCGGCCCGTACCTTCGCTCCTCTCATCGATCCCGAAGCCATGTGCCTCTGTCGATTTGCCTCCCGCACTCAGGGACTGGCCGTGGCACCCGGAAATCCCCTTCGCATCTCCTCCATCCGGGATGTCTTGCGCGACGGCCTTCAATATGCAGGCCGCGCTGTCGGTACCGGGACCGAAGTCCTTTTGAGAGATTTGTGTGCTCAGGCGGATCTGGATCCGGCAGGATTGCACCGCGTTTCGACGGAGGTGTCGCATCGCGCCGTCGCGATGGCCGTCGCTGCAGGACGTGCGGACGCGGGCCTCTGCGTAGAAAACGCTGCACGGCATGCCGGCGCCGACTTTCTGCCTTTGACCGTTGAGGACTACTTTCTGGCTTGGAGAAGAGAATCGGCACCTGCACATCTCGACAAGGTACTCAGCACACTCTCCTCGGATGAGTGGCGAAGCACTGTCATCCGATTCGCCGGTGTTTCGGGCATCAATTGCGGAGAGCCGGTCGATTGCCGTACTGAGTTTGGTTGGTGGGGATGAGAGCGGGCGTGATCGCTTGCAGGTGCAAACGGGACGAGAGAAAGCCGGATGCCCGTCAGATAAAGCCTCAAGCCGTCAATAACGGGAGGCCGTCAGACGAGCAGCGGTTGAGGGACAATTTCAGCGGGTGAACGCCTTGCCGATGACAAAACCGAGACCAACGCCCAGAAGGTCCGGAATCGTGAACACAAAAGCGCCGAAGACAAAGGCGCAAATCACACCGATGATCGTGCCGGTGGCAAGTCCCTCTCTTCCTCCGATGAGTGCTCCGAGGATGGGCGGAAGGCAGTGAAGCAATGCAATGATGACTACCATGATGGGATACCTCAAGAAGGGATGGTGCGGGCAAAGCCCGGCCTGTGTGCTTCGGAGCCTTTGGAGACCAGCCGATTGACCTGAGGTTTCGAACAGTCAGGTTTTAGGTGGCGATATCGAAGGATGGCTCGCGTGTGACAGCAGGCAGGAGCGTGCTCGACTATGCATGTTGTTTTCGAATCGCATGGATCTCATGGAGGGAACTAGCGAAATCTTTTTCATTATAGGATGCCGTGCATGGAATGACTTTGCCGGACACCACACGGTACGGATCGATCCCTCACTGAAAATCGATGGATGAGAGTCGGGAATGGATTTTCATCTCCTCCGGGCAGGGCCATGCGAAGTTGCCCGCGAGCGCCAAAAAGTCAGGGCGCCCGTCCGAAGACAGGCGCCCCTCATCCTTTTTTTAGTCAAGCCCGTGCAGGGCGCGGCTTATTTCTGAGCCGGCTCCCACTTGCAGCGGACCGGCGAGACGATTTCACCCGTCTTCTTCATCGCCGCAAAGGCCTTGTCGACCGCCTTGCGGTCAAGACCCGTAAGTTCGGCGACCTTGCCGGCATTGAGCGGTTCGCCCGCCTTGCGCATGGCTTCGAGAATGACGTCCTTGTCTTCCATTTCTGTCTTCCTTTGACTTCGTAGGGTTCGGGGCGGCACACCGCCCCCTCTGTCAGCTCATTGTCCCAGACTTTCGGAAGGGCTGTCCCGATTGACATAGTGTTTTACAAACACTCCTCATGATATTGATGACATCAATTTGAACGATTGAACGGCCCTATTCCTGAGCATCCGCCGCGTCCATCCGCGAACCGACGGTCCGCCTCCATCGTCATCAAAACGTCATGTCCGTGTCGTCTCCGTGAAGCACAAGGTCTTCAGAATCTCACGGCGACGGCGAACGTCGTGCGGCCCGCGCCTTCAGTTCGTTTTCTCCGGTGCCGGAGCCTCAGCGTGAGTCGTCACCGCATTCAGACCTTTGTTTTCGGACTCCGTGCGGAGTCCGGCGCGGGACTCTCCCTTCATTCGTCATTCGGAGCTCCGCGCGTTGCTGCAGGAAATGTAAATGTTCAAGATCCGCAAGACCGCCACCCTCGCGGCCCTCTTCTGTTCCAGCGTCCTCAACGCCTGGGCCTCGGCCGATCACATGGTGATCGCGATGCCGCAGATTCCGACCATCATCGAGCCGCAGGGCATCAACAACAACGCGATCGACCGCTATGTCGGCAACGTCTTCGAGACGCTCCTCAAGGCGGACCAGAAGACGGGCGAGCTCAAGCCGGGACTTGCCGAATCGTGGTGCCGCCTCTCACCCGACACGGTCGAGTTCAAGCTGCGCTCCGGCGTCAGGTTCCACGACGGCACGCCGCTCACGGCCGATGACGTCGTCTTCACGTTCGGGCTCGAGCGCTTCTCAGGCGAAAAGGCGCCGGGCCGCGCCGTCGCCTGGGAATTCCTCGGCAACCTCAAGGAAGTGGTCAAGGTCGACGACCTCACCGTTCGCGTCACCATGAAGGCGCCCGACCCGATGATCGAGCGCCGCTTCTCCGCGCGCACCTCCGAGATCATCTCCGAGATCATCTCCGAGGACGGCTGGAAGGCTGCGGGCGGCTGGGAGAAGTGGCTCAAGGCGCCCGTGGGCACGGGTCCCTACAGGATCGCCTCCTTCAAGACCGGCAACCGTCTTGAGCTCACGCGCTTCGACGGCTACTGGGGCAAGACGGCACCCGCCGCCAAGGTGAGCTTCGTCGAGGTGCCCGAACTCTCCGCCCGCGTCGCGGGCCTTCGCTCGGGCGAATTCGACCTCATCACCGAAGTCCCGCCGGATCAGGTGAAGCCTCTTTCCGCCGACGGCCGCATCGACGTCACGGGCGGCGCCATCGACAACATCTACGGCCTCGTCTTCGACTGCAAGTCCTCCGCCGTCATGCAGTCGAAGGAACTCCGTCAGGCCATCCTCCACGCGATCGACCGCGACATTCTCGTCAACGCGCTCTTCGCGGGCCGCACCTCCACGGCCGACAACTTCCAGTCGAAGACCTTCGGCGAACTCTATCTCACCACGGCGGGCGAAAAACTCTACGATCCCGCCAAGGCCAGGGCTCTCGTCAAGGCCTCGGGCTACAGGGGCGAGCCCATCGTCTGGCGCATCCAGGCGGGCTACTACACGCAGGAGCTCGTCGTCACGCAGGCCGTCGCCTCCATGCTCAAGGCCGCAGGCCTCAACGTGAAGATCGAGGTCAAGGAAAACTGGACCCAGGTCGAGGCGCCGGGCCGCGACCGCATGATCAACAACGCGAGCTTCTCCGCCTACTATCCCGATCCCGTCGCCCAGCTCTGGCGCCGCCTCAAGCCCTCGAGCTTCTGGGTGCAGAACGGCTACGTCGCCGACTCGGCCGAGTATAGGCGCTTCTGCGAGCTTGGCGAAAAGCTCGAGACGAGCGTCGATCCCGCCGAGCGCAAGGCCGCCTGGGGCGAGATGCTGAAGGTCTTCTCGCAGAATCCCTGGGCCTGCCCGCTCTACTCGCTCCCGATGCTCTACGCCAAGCAGAAGAACGTCGCCTGGGAGGCGAGCGCCCTCCAGGGAAGCCTCGACCTCTCGGCGGAGAACTTGTCCTTCCAGTAATGCCGGCATCCTCCGGCATCGGATTCCGGACGACCTCCCGCGCAGGGCGGCCGTCCGGGATCCGGCCCCGCACGCCGAACGCACGAAAGCCGCGGACGCAGGGATCCCGTCATCCCGTGCGTCCGCCCGCGTTCTCCGTCCCAGACTTTCCGGATTCCTCACGTCCCTCACCTTCAACACATGTCTCACATGTCCAACATGTCTGCAGAGACTTTCTCCACCTGCAAGCTTCTTGACGTGCGCGGCCTTCGCGTCTCGTTCGACGCCGTCGACGTGCTGCACGGTGTGGACCTCACCGTTCACTGCGGGCGCATCCATGCGCTCATCGGCGAGTCGGGCTCGGGCAAGAGCGTCCTCGCCCGCTCGATCCTCGGTCTGGCCGGCCGCGGCGCCCGCACCACGGGCTCCATCCGCTTTCTCGGCCGCGAGCTCGTCGGTCTTTCCGAACGCGAGTACCGCGCCATCCGAGGGGCCGACATCGGCCTCGTCGTCCAGGACGCCATGTCCGCGCTCAACCCGATGCGCACGATCGGCGAGCAGCTCGTCGAAACCATCGCCTGCCGCCATCCCGACTTCCGAAGCGGCGCCTCGCGTGCTTCGCGCAGCTCACGCGCCGACCGCCACGACATTGCGCTCGAGCTTCTGCGCACCGTCGGCATCACCGCGCCCGAAAAGCGCATGAACGCCTACGCCCACCAGCTCTCGGGCGGCATGCGCCAGCGCGTGATGATCGCGCTCGCCCTCACGGGCAGCCCCAGGCTGCTCCTCGCCGACGAACCCACCACGGCGCTCGACGTCGTCGTGCAGCGGGAGCTCCTGCAGGAAATGCGTGCGCTCGTGCAGGCGCGCGGCATGTCGATGCTCATCGTCACGCACGACCTGAACCTCGCCCGCGACGTCGCCGACGACGTCTCCGTCATGTACGCGGGCCACGTCCTTGAGGAAGGCCCCGTCTCCGACGTCATCACGCGTCCCGCCCATCCCTACACCGAAGGCCTTCTGAGGGCCATGCCCGCCATGGACGGCACCCGCGGCCGGCTCATCCCGATCAAGGGCGAGATTCCGCCGCCCGACAAGCTCGGCTCGGGCTGTCCCTTCGCCTCGCGCTGCCCGCGCGTCACGAACGCCTGCCGCGAAAGTCTCGGCGCCATGACGGCCGTCGAGGATGGCCGCAGGCGCACCCGCTGCGACGCCGCGCTCCTCACCGCCGCCCCGCATGCGCCTTCGTGCGCCTCGCGCCTTGCGTCCCTGCCCGTTCAGGACACCGAGTTTCCCGTCATCTCCGATATCCGCATCGCCCGCCACTGCTACGTCTCGAGGCAGGGCCTTCTCGGCCGCCGCCGTCCCTGGGACGTCCTGCAGGACATCGACCTGCAGGTCCGCTCGGGCGAGGTCATGGGACTCGTGGGCGAATCGGGCTGCGGCAAATCGACGCTCGCGCGCCTCGCGCTCGGCCTCATCGAGCCCACCGAAGGCACAGTGCGCTTCAAGAACGCGCCGATCCCTGAGCGAGACTCCACCGCCTGGCGCGCCCAGCGCGCCTCCATGCAGATGATCCATCAGGACCCGTACGCCTGCTTCGATCCGCGTCTTCCGATCATCGAGCAGGTGGCCGAACCGCTTCGCCACCACAGGGGCCTCTCGAAGGAGGCGGCCGCGAAGGCCGCGCTCGAAGTGCTCAGGGCCGCAGGCCTTCCCGCGCACCACGCCGGCAGGCGTCCGTCCGTCATGTCGGGCGGCCAGCTCCAGCGCGCGGCCATCGCCCGCGCCGTGGCGCTCGAACCCGCGCTTCTCGTCTGCGACGAACCCGTCGCCTCGCTCGACGTCTCGATTCAGGCGCAGGTGCTCGAACTCCTCCTGCAGCTTCGCAACCGCATGAAGATGGCAATGCTCTTCGTCTCGCACAACCTCAGCGTCGTGCGCTGCATCTGCGACCGCGTGACCGTGATGTACCTCGGCCGCATCGTCGAGTCGGGCACCGTCGAAGCGGTCTTCAGCCGGCCCCTGCATCCCTACACGAAGCTCCTCATGGCCTCGACTCCGGGCGCCGACGCGCACGTCGTGCGCTACTACCCGAAAGGAGCCATGCCCAGTCCGATCGACCGTCCGAAGGGCTGCGTCTTCGCCTCCCGCTGTCCGCTTGCCGAGGCGCGCTGCCGCACCGACGTGCCGCCCCTCAGGGACGACGGCAGCGGACACCTCGCGGCCTGCTTTTCGGGCCCCTCCTTCCTCTTGCATCCGGAGGCCTGATCCATGTTCGCCGTCGTCTTCCGAATCCTTCTTCGCGCCGCGTTCACGCTCCTGCTCCTCACGGCCTGCGTCTTCTTCGGCCTTCACATGACGGGCGATCCGGCCCGCATCATGCTCGGCAACGCCGCCGACGAGGTGGCGCTCGAGGCCTTCCGCGCCCAGTGGGGCCTCAACCTGCCGCTCTGGCAGCAGTTCCTCGTCTACCTCGAGAAGTTCGTCTCGCTCGACATGGGCACGAGCTACATGACGGGCCAGCCCGTGAGGGACGTCTTCCTCGACGCGCTCGGCCCCACGCTCTCGCTCATGATTCCGACCGCCGTCGTGACGCTCCTCATCGGCATTCCGTCGGGCGTGTGCGCCGCGCTTCACCGCAACACGCTCCTCGACCGCAGCCTCATGGTGATGTCGGTCTTCGGCTATGCGGTGCCCAACTTCTTCATGGGCGTCCTCCTTCTGCTCGTCTTCTCGATCCAGCTCGGATGGCTCCCGTCCTACGGCAACGCAACCGTCTGGCACTACATAATGCCGATCATCACGATGGCGACCTCGGAGGCCGCGATCTTCTCGCGCTATGCCCGAAGCGCCATGATCGACGCGCTGCGCCTCCCGTGCGTGAGGGCGGCCCGCATGCGCGGCCTGCCCGAGCGCAGGATCATCTGGCTCCATGCGCTTCCCAACGCCATGCTCTCGATCCTCACGATCCTCGGCTTCTTCCTCGGCACGCTCGTCGCGGGCGCCGTCATCACCGAAAACGTCTTCTCCTGGCCCGGCGTCGGCAAGCTCCTCGTCCAGTCGGTCGCCTCGCGCGACATTCCCGTCGTGCAGATGATCGTGCTGGTCACGGGCGCCTCGCTCGTCACCGCAAACCTTCTCATGGACCTTCTCGCACTCGTCGTCAACCCGCGCCTTCGCAAGGGAGACAACTGATGACCACACGTCCCGCACTCGCCATTGCGGCAGGCATCATCCTCGCCGTCTTCTTCACCGCAGGGCTCCTCGCGCCCGTCCTCGCCCCGTACGACCTCGAGGCCATGGACCTCACGGCCCGCCTCCTCATGCCGTTTGAGTCCGCCGCTCACATCCTCGGCACCGACGAGCTCGGGCGCGACATCTTCTCGCGCCTTCTCTACTCGATCCGCATGTCCTTCGTGCTCGCCGTCGTGGGCACGCTGCTCGGCGCCGTCATCGGCACGCTGCTCGGCTTTCTCGCCGCCCGCTTCGGCGGCATCGTCGACGACGCCGTCAACTGCGGCATTGACTTCACGGCCTCGCTCCCCTTCATCATCCTGGCCCTCACGATCATCGCCTTCCTCGGCACCGACGTCACCGTCATCATCGTGATCATGGCCGTCTACGGATGGGACCGCTACGCAAGGCTCACGCGAAACCTCTCGCGCTCCGCCTACACCGAGGGCTACGCCTGCGCACTCGAGGGCCTCGGACTGCCCACGGTCTCGATCGCCCTGAGGCACATCCTGCCCAACATCGCCTCGGCCCTCGTCGTCAACATCACCCTCAACTTCCCCGGCATGATCCTCCTCGAGACCTCGCTCTCCTTCCTCGGCGTCGGCGTTCAGCCTCCGATGAGCTCCCTCGGGACCATGCTGGGCTTCGGGCGCGACTACCTCACGACCGCCTGGTGGATCGCCGTGATCCCCGGCCTCGTGATCGTCGTCTCCACGCTCTCCATGTCCATCCTCGGCGACTGGGTCCAGCAGAAGCTCGAACCCGCCGCACGATAAGGAGACACTCATGACCTCAAATTCCTCCTCATCCGCCGCCGTCCGCTTCGTGATCGTGGGCTTCGACGGCCTTCGCCCCGACAGCGTCGAGGCCGACATGCCCGCGCTCTCGCGCTTCATGGCCTCGAACCACTCGTGGTCGCACTACCTTGCGGACTTTCCGACCGAAACCTACGTCAACCATCCCGGCATCTTCTCGGGCTTTCGCCCGACGGGCCACGGCCTCGTCGCCAACTGCTACTGGCGCCGCGACATGGGAGGCGCCGACGGCGTCTTCTTCGGCTTCGACCTCGAGCACGTGCTGCGCCATCGCCGCGAGGACGGGCTCCTGCTCGTTCCCACCATGGGCGAGCGTCTCGGCGCCGCCGGCAAAACCATGCGCGTCTACTGCGCCAACTCGAAGGGCAGCACGCGCCTTCAGCACCTCTACGCCGACCGTTATCCCGACCACGTCTGCGCCTGCGTGCACGACCTCGTGACGAGCGTTCCGGACAACGAGCGCCGCGAGCTCGTCGAAGATTTCGGCCCGGGCGTTCCGCTTGAATTTCCCGACTTCAGGGGCACGAAGCTCGTCGTCGACCTCTTCTTCGAGCGCGAGCTCCCGAGGGGCCTCGGCGACGTGACGGTCCTCTGGATCGGCGAGCCCGACCACTCCTCGCATGAGTTCGGCATTGACGACGAGCGCACCCGCGAGGCAAGGCGCGACGCAGACCGCCAATTCGCGCGCGTGCTCGAGTGGTGGGAGACGGAAGGCAGGGACGCGGGCGTGCAGCTCGTCGTCATGTCTGATCACGGCCACGGCGTCGTGCGCCGCCACTTCGACATGAAGGGCATTCTTGAAAAAGCGGGTCTGAGCATCCTCATGGGGCGCGAGGTGCTCGAAGGGGCCGACACAGCCTCGGCCGACGCCGTCCTCGTCGGAACCTACTGCGCGGGACTCTGGTTCACGAATCCCGCGGACCTCTCGCTTCAGCTTCGCGCCCGCGACGCGCTCATGACCTCGCCCGACATCGGGCTCCTCTTCTCGCCCTCGGATCCCGAGCAGCCCTGCTCAATCGAGGGCCGAATCCCGGGGACCTTCTCCGAGCGCCTCGTCTTCACCGACGGCCGCCGGTCGCCCGACCTTCGCATCGTCCCGCGCGGAGATCCCGAAACGGGCGGCCTCGTCATGGCGCCCGAGCTGCCTCTTGGCGCAGGAAACCACGGCGGACTCCTGCCTCAGGAGATCAACGCCGTGCTCGCGGTCGGCGGAAGCGCCTTCCCCGGCTCGGCCGTCCACGACGATCCTGCTGGCCACGCCGACCTCGCCGTCACGATCATGACGCTCGAAGGGCTTCTCTCCGGCTCCGACATGGTGAAGCCCACGGGCCGCCTTCTCGACGAGGCGCTTCCCGGCGGTCCTGTCCGCAGGACGCCTGCGGGCGAGGCCTTCGACCTCACCTTCGGCGCCTTCCACCAGCGAATTGAACGACTCTCATCCGGAGGCCGCGCCTACGTCACCTGCGCCCATCGCATCAACAACGACGGCTGGACGCCCGAGCGCGGTCTTCCCGAAGGCGCCCGCACGGACGACGATGACTGATTGAAAGAGGAAAATCGATGAACGACATGCTTCTTGCGGGCGACGACCGTGCGATCCACGGATTTGCAGACCGCCTCAACTTCAGGACGAAGCTCGTCAGACCCGGCTTCATCCGTCTTTCGGGCGTGAGCTCGAAGGGCTTCCCGACGGGGCTTGCGGCCATGGCCGAAGAGAGCGCCGTCGACGTCCTGCTCCTGCCGCCCGATCTTTCCCTCAGGCGCTTTCGCGTCGCCTGCTTCGACATGGACTCGACGCTCATTGAGAGCGAGTGCATCGACGAGATGGCCGCCTTCGCGGGTGCGGGCGAACGGATCTCCCGAATCACCCGCAGGGCGATGGAAGGGCTGATTCCGTTTGACGAGTCGCTGCGCCAGCGCGTAGCCGCACTCGCGGGATCGAGCGCCGAGATCGTGACCCACGCCGTCGAGCGGGCCGTTCCGACGCCCGGCGCCCTTGACTTCGTCGACTTTCTCACGCGGCACGGTCTCGCCACCTACATCATCACGGGCGGCTTCGAGGAGATCGCCACGCACGTCGCCCGCCGCTTCGGCATGACGGGCGTGGTCTGCAACCGCCTCGTCCTTGAGGACGGCAAGCTTACGGGCGGCGTCCGCGGCCCTGCGGGCGGGAAGATCCTTGATGCCGATAGCAAGCGGCGTGCGCTCGAGGTGCTCGCCCAGGTCAACGGCGCCTCGCTCTCCGAGACGATCGCGGGAGGCGACGGCGCAAACGACCTGCAGATGATCGCCGCCGCGGGCTTCGGCTTCGCCTACCACGGCAAGCCCGTCGTCATGAGGGAGGCCCCGAGGGGCGTTCGCTTCGGCGACTTCTCGGTCCTCAAGCACTGCTTCCTCGAAGCCTGGGCATGACGCCCTTGTCTTCCCGCACCGAAAAAACAGAACGCCCGCAGAAGAATCCTCCTGCGGCGCGTTCAGTCAGACCTGAAGATCAGGCAGCTCAGAACTTGTGGACGAGGCCGAGGGCGAAATCGCAGCCTTCTTCTTCCCAGCTGCCGGTCACGCCTTCGTAGTTGGCGTCGAGCTCACGCTTCGTGTAGCCGAGACCCGTGTAGACGAGCGTGCGCTTGGAGAGCGAGTATTCGTAGCCGAAGGCAGCCGTGTAGACCTTGGAGTCGGCGACCTGGCCGTCGTTGGCGTAGTCGATGTCGGCGTCCATGTAGCCGATGCCGGCCTTCATCGTGCCGCCGAGAACGTCGAACGCCGTGGAGAGATGCACGCCATAGCCGGTGTTGGCAACGGCACCCTTGTTGAACTTGGCGTCGCCTTCGTTATTGTTGAAGACGCTGTCTTCGTCGAAGAAGCCCACATAGTCAAGGACGGAACCCGCGTCACGGGCATCCTTGAAGTACTGGGTGGCGAGATAGGTCTTCATGAAGCCGAAGTCATAGGAACCGGCGAGGTTGAACGTCCAGGCATCCTGAAGGTTCATGTCCGCCTGGAATTCGGCGCCGTTGCTGTGGGTGATGGAGGAGTCCTTGTTCGTCCAGTCGACGAGAGCGGCGAGGTCGAGGGCGCCGGCCTTTCATTCAGCACCGAGAGCGGCATAGCGGTCGTTGGAAACCTTGTTTTCGTTCGTGTCGCCCATGGCGTACTGAGCATAGATCGTCACGCCGGCGAATTCCGGCGAAACGTAGGCGATCGTGTTGTCATAGCGGCTCGAGTAGTTGGCCATGACGGCGTTGTGGCCGGCGATGTTGTCGGACCAGCCCGTGGCCAGAGCGGAGGCCATGGAGCCGTAGAAGCCAACGGAGCCCGCGTCGGAGACGAGCGTGCCCATGCGGCCGGCGTAGACCGTACCGAACCCGCCCTTGATGAAGAGCGTGGATTCGCGGTCAAACAGCTTGCTGTCCGTCTTGAGGGCGCCCGTGTCGGACTCGAAGCTTGAAGCCCACCGTCATGCCGTTGCCGAGGTCTTCCGTGCCGCGGATGCCGAAGCGGGAGGCGGAGTTTGTGCCCGGTTCCATGCTGAAGGAGTCGACTTCGGCGCTGGCGCTGCCGATGCCGTCGATGGACGCACTGGCTTCACCGTGCTGATAGAGAAGGCCCGTATCGACGCCGTACATCGTGACGTCGGCAGCCATGGAAGTGCCGGCAAAAGCGCCGAGAACGGCGAGAGCGACAAAACTCTTCTTCATTTTTTCTTTCCTTTGATGGTTGACAAGAGACAATCAGGGCGCGGCTCCCGACGTCCCCTCAGGACGTCTTCAGACAGCACCGCGCCGTGACTCTGCGCCATTGTGCGCAATCCCCGAACGATGCGCCACCTCTCTTCAACCCCACCCACAGACTCGTGCCCTTCCTTCTGCCGCAACCCTTCCGGACTTTCATCCCCGTTCGATAACTGAAGCCCCCCCGGCTCGGACCGACGTCCCTCGAAGCGTTCTCCAAACCTTGCCCCACGTTTGACGCAGCGGATCCGACGCCGTGAACCGCGACGCTTCGCCATGGAAACGAACCGACGATGCGGGCCGCATCGATTCGTTCTCCCGTTTCCGCCTTCTCCTTCGAGCCTGTCCGCGCATTTCAGAACAAAGGGTCCTTCTTTCGTCTCAGGACGGATTGAAAAGCCCCTGCATCGGCGTTCTCTACAGCACCGACTCTGGAGAACAGGTGTTGCTTTCACGCAACAAACGGGCTGAAAACGGCGTTTTTGCCGGTTGAGCGAAACGGCGGTTTCCATCGCCGTCGGGCATTGGTTCGTGTTGGTCAAGACCGAGAAGGATTTTGCAAACGACGGGCCGCGTCGTCCTTGAGAGGACGGCATAGTCATGGAGCTTGCCCGAGCGCCGACACTCCCCGGAAAGCACGGTGTTCGGGCTCGATGTGGAATTCATCGAGCGTCATACATTTCCTTCTCAGGAAGTTCAGTACAGGTGAACTCGCCTAGCACGGCGATTTTGTCGTAAACCGGACAGCAGGAGTTTTTTCATGAAAAAGATGTGAGCGAAGCACGCAAAAAAAACCTGCGGCCCGAAGTCGCATCTTGAAAGATTCGTAGGAACCAAGCCCTCATCACCACACCGAGATCTGCGTCGCACCCGTATCTCTTCATGAGCTGATCTGATTGCCTAGCGATGCACCTGCTCCTGAGTTTTCATCATAGAGGGTGATGAACGGTTTGTCATCATGTCCATTTTTTGCCTAGTGTAGAATTATGCTATCCAAAAGGAACTTACCGATTGACATTTTGCAAGTTTGGATATTGGCTTGTTCTTTTTGTTTTATCATGAAGACTTATTTGCATCCAAACATGCCTGTCCCGAAAACGTACACATGCAGCACAGGATGATCAGGCATGAAAGACGGTTCCCGGTGTTGAGCAGGGCCGCCTTGTTGTGAAATTCTGGCCAAATCGTTGAGGACGTGTTCGTGTCTTTCTACCTCATTCTTTTCTTATGCTTTTCCGGCGGGCTGTGGTACTACCGAAAGCTCGAGCAACAAAGGATTAAAAAACGCCAATTATGCGAGTTATTCAAGTCATCCCTGGACGAGATTGTAGAACCACAAGTGGTTCAGCATCTGATTAATCGCTGGCTTGACGAAACGCAATACATATCCTCGAGTGACTTTGAAACATTAATCGGAATTTACAAGAGCATACAGACACTTCTGGGGCAGCACAAGGAAATCAAGAATTTCGTCGACGCGATTGGACATGATCATATCGCAGCTCCGATCATTACCGAGCTTACTCGAAGTCAGGCACTTCCTACAGAAAGTGCCCGACAAAAACATAATGAAACGGCTCGAGAAAGCCTGATCAAGGAGCATGAAGCGATTTTGCGAGGCAATGGAAAATTCCCGCCCAATCACAGTCAGTGCCTTGCTTGCGTTGATGATGACGATCGTACTTTGGTGCTTGCGGGTGCAGGTACGGGCAAAACCGCAACGATCATGACGAAGACGCGATATCTCGTCAAGACGGGTAAAGCGGCACCGGGCCAGATCCTTCTTCTGGCCTACAACCGTGACGCAGCTGAAGAAATGGTTGAGCGCGTCGGCAAAGATCTTGGCTCAAATTTGGTCGACATTAAGACATTCCATGCCTTCGGCAATTACATTCTGAAGAATAATCCGGGATCGAAGCGAACTGTCTCGAACATGGCTGATCAGCCAAACATTTTCAATCAATTCATATCATCGATCATCAAAGAGAATATCGAAAAAGATCCATCATATAAGGATTCTCTTGTTGAATACTTCGTTGAATATGGAGCTCCTATTGCTCCCGAATCGTCGTTCCACACAAATCTTGAGTTGAGCATCTTTTGCCGCAGCCACGACCTGACAACCTTCCAGCAGGAGCGTGTAAAAAGCGGCGGTGAGCTGCTGATCGCCAATCTGCTTTTTTATGGTTCATCTCGGAAGTCCGTGGAACGCGGCCTTGACTTTTAAGAAAA
>ERZ791785.1067-NODE-1067-length-15732-cov-3.355872_pt1 | contig 15732 bp, 29 predicted proteins | sample MGYA00509947_ERZ791785 | MGnify/ENA primary metagenome ERZ791785 (study PRJEB30046, sample SAMN00791982) | human gut metagenome | study: EMG produced TPA metagenomics assembly of the A metagenome-wide association study of gut microbiota in type 2...
TGCCTACAGTAGGATTATTTAACAAAGAAGCAAAGCAAGTTGGAGATATCCAATTAAATGATAAAGTATTCGCAGTAGAAGTGAATGAAGCTGCAATGCATCAAGTAGTTGTTGCATTATTAGCTAACAAGAGACAAGGAACTCAATCAGCTAAAACTAGAGCTGAGGTTAGAGGAGGCGGAATCAAGCCTTGGAGACAAAAGGGAACTGGTAGAGCAAGACAAGGTTCAATCAGAGCACCACAATGGATCAAAGGTGGAGTTGTATTCGCACCAAAGCCAAGAGATTACAGAATGTCAATACCAAAGAGCATGAAAAGAGTTGCTATGGTATCAGCATTAACTAGCAAGGTTCAAAACAACGAAATGGTAGTTTTAGAAAGCTTAGATTTCGAAGCACCAAAGACAAAGCAAGTTGTTGAAATGTTAAAAGCTTTCGAAGCTAAGAAGACATTAATCATCACTGCTGAATCTAACGAAAATGTTTATAAATCTGCTAGAAATATTGAGGGGGTAGCAGTATTACCTGTTAACAACATCAATGTTTATGATTTATTAAAGTATCCAACAGTAATGGTAACTAAGGATGCCGTAACAAAGATTGAGGAGGTGTACGCATAATGAAGTTAACAAGCCACGATATAATAAGAAAGCCTGTTATAACTGAAAAATCTATGACTGCTATGGCAGAAAAGAAGTACACTTTCATAGTTCACATGAATGCTAACAAAGTTCAAATAAAAAGAGCTTGTGAAGAAATTTTCGGCGTTAAAGTTGAAAAAGTTCAAACAATCAGAACTATGGGAAAAACTAAGAGAATGGGCGTACATGTTGGTAAGAGAGCTGACCAAAAGAAAGCTATCGTTACTTTAGCTCAAGACAGCAAAGCTATTGAATTCTTTGAAGGAATGCAATAATTTTAAAAAAGCGTAGTATTGGCGACAAAGCCAGAGAAGCTTAAAGAAGGAGGGAATTAGCATGGCAGTTAAAAAGTTTAGACCTACTACACCATCAAGAAGAGAAATGACTATGGCTACTTTTGAAGAAATAACTACAAATAGCCCAGAGAAATCACTTCTTGTTTCTTTAAAGAAAACTGGTGGTAGAAATGCTCAAGGTAAAATAACTGTAAGACACCACGGTGGTGGAGCTAAGAGAAAATACAGAATAATAGATTTCAAGAGAAACAAGGATGGTATTCCAGCAAGAGTTGCTACTATAGAATACGATCCAAACAGAACAGCTTACATTGCGTTAGTTGTATATGCTGATGGAGAAAAGAGATACATACTTGCTCCAGTAGGATTAAAGGTTGGAGATACAGTAGTATCTGGACCAGAAGCAGATATCAAACCAGGTAACTGTTTACAATTAAAGCACATGCCAGTTGGTACAGTAATTCACAACATCGAATTACAGGCTGGTAAAGGTGGTCAAATGGTAAGATCAGCTGGTACTTCAGCTCAATTAATGGCTAAGGAAGGCGATTACGCTACATTAAGATTACCATCAGGTGAAATGAGATATGTAAGAATCGAATGTAGAGCTACAATCGGAACAGTTTCTAACACTACTAACGATATCATCAACATTGGTAAAGCAGGTAGAAAGAGACACATGGGATGGAGACCTACAGTTAGAGGTTCTGTAATGAACCCTTGCGATCACCCTCATGGTGGTGGTGAAGGTAGATCACCAATCGGTAGACCAAGTCCAGTTACTCCTTGGGGTAAACCAGCTCTTGGATACAAGACTAGAAAGAATAAGAAGTATTCTGATAGATTTATAATTAAGAGAAGAAATAGCAAATAATTGAAGAGAATTTTAATTCTCTTCGAGGTTTGCTAAGCCTAGAGATTATGAAGGGAGGCAAAAATAGTGAGTAGATCAATTAAAAAAGGGCCTTTCGTACACGAAGGACTTTTAAAGAAAATAGAAGAAATGAACGCTAATGGTGAGAAAAAAGTTGTTAAGACTTGGTCAAGAAGTTCAACAATTTTCCCACAAATGATCGGTCATACAATCGCTGTTCACGATGGAAGAAAGCACGTTCCAGTTTATGTTTCAGAGGATATGGTTGGACATAAGTTAGGAGAATTCGTTCTTACTAGAACTTATAAAGGACACGATTACGACGAGAAAGCATCAAGAAAGAGAAAGTAATCTCAGAAAGGAGGAACATAAATGGAAGCTAGAGCTATAGCTAAATACGTTAGAATATCTCCAATGAAAGTAGGAGTTGTTCTTGATTTAATAAGAGGAAAGAGTGTTAACGAAGCTTTCGCTATATTACAATATACTCCAAAGGATGCTGCAGTTGTTATAAACAAAGTTTTAAAATCAGCTGTTGCAAACGCAGAGAACAATCATGACTTAAACGTTGAAAACTTATATGTTGCAGAAACATTCGTAGGTGCTGGTCCAACATTAAAGAGATTCAGACCAATGGATCACGGTAAAGCATTCAGAATCAACAAGAGAACAAGTCATATTACAGTAGTAGTTAAAGAAAGAGCTTAATAAAGAAGGAGGGAAACAATAGTGGGTCAAAAAGTACATCCTCACGGACTTAGAGTAGGAGTTATCAAGGGTTGGGATGCAAAATGGTACGCTGACAAGAAGACTTTTGCAGACAACTTAATCGAAGATAACAAAATAAGAGAATTCGTAAAGAAGGAACTTTTCTCAGCTGGTATCTCTAAGATAGAAATCGAAAGAGCTGCTAAGAGAGTTAAGTTAAATATATATACTGCTAAACCAGGTGTTGTTATCGGTAAAGGTGGAGCAGGAATCGAAGCTTTAAAAGCTAAGGTTGCAAAATTAGTAAACGGAAAGAACATCTTAATCAACATCGTTGAAGTTAAGAATGCAGAAGCTAATGCTCAATTAGTAGCTGAAAATATAGCTGCTCAATTAGAAAAGAGAGTATCTTTCAGAAGAGCTATGAAGCAAAGCATCCAAAGAGCTATGAAATTAGGAGCTAAGGGTGTTAAAACTGCTTGTTCAGGAAGATTAGGCGGAGCTGAAATCGCTAGAACTGAACAATATCATGAAGGAACAATTCCACTACAAACATTAAGAGCTGATATCGATTATGGATTTGCTGAAGCAGATACAACATACGGAAAAATCGGAGTTAAAGTTTGGGTTTATAATGGAGAAGTTCTTCCAACTAAAAAAGTTGAAAAGAAGGAAGAAGTTAACGCATAAGAAAGGAGGAATAAGTCATGTTAATGCCTAAAAGAGTAAAGCATCGTAAGGTACAACGTGGTAGAATGAAAGGTAAGGCAACTAGAGGTAATTTCCTTGCATACGGAGATTTCGGTATACAAGCGCAAACTTGTGGTTGGATTACAAGCAATCAAATTGAATCTGCCAGAATTGCTATAAATAGATACATTAGAAGAGGTGGAAAACTTTGGATAAAAGTATTCCCAGATAAGCCAGTTACTGAAAAACCAGCTGAAACAAGAATGGGTTCTGGTAAAGGTTCACCAGAATACTGGGTAGCTGTAGTTAAACCTGGTAGAGTATTATTTGAATTATCAGGAGTTAACGAAGAAGTTGCAAGAGAAGCAATGAGACTTGCATCACACAAACTTCCTGTAAAGTGTAAGTTCGTTACAAGAAGAGATTTTGAGGAAATGGGTGGTGAAGAATAATGAAGGCTAGAGAGTTAAAAGAATTAAGAGCAAATAATCCTCAAGATTTAAAGGTTAAATTAAACGACCTTAAAGCTGAATTATTCAATTTAAGATTCCAATTAGCTACAGGTCAATTAGAAAATCCTATGAGAATAAAAGAAGTGAAAAAATCTATAGCCCAAATCAAAACCATCATAAGAGAAGAAGAGATCAGGGCATTTGAACAGTAAATCTGGAAGGAGGTAGCCCCTAATGGAAAGAGGATTAAGAAAAAAGAGAATCGGTAGAGTTGTTTCTGATAAAATGGAAAAAACTATCGTTGTTGCTGTTGAAACTAAAGTAAGACATCCACTTTACGGGAAAACAGTAAACAGAACTACTAAATTTAAAGCTCATGATGAAAATAATGAAGCAAAAATTAATGATAGAGTATTAATAATGGAAACTAGACCATTATCTAAAGATAAGAGATGGAGACTTGTTGAAATAGTTGAAAGAGCTAAATAAGCTTTAAAGACTGAAAGGAGGGTAAAATTCAATGATACAACAACAAACCTTACTAAAGGTAGCAGATAACTCAGGTGCAAAAGAAATCATGTGTATCAGAGTTTTAGGCGGATCAAAAAGAAAGTTCGGTAACATTGGAGATATAATAGTTGCTAGCGTTAAAAGTGCAACACCAGGCGGAGTTGTTAAAAAAGGTGACGTTGTAAAAGCTGTTATAGTTAGATCAGTAAGAGGATTAAGAAGAGCTGACGGTTCATACATCAAATTTGATGAAAACGCAGCAGTTATAATAAAAGACGACAAGCAACCAAGAGGAACTCGTATATTCGGGCCTGTTGCTAGGGAGCTAAGAGATAAAGAATTCAATAAAATATTATCATTAGCACCAGAAGTTCTATAATAAGGAGGTGGCTAATTTGAAGTTACACGTTAGAAAGAACGACACAGTAGTAGTTATTTCTGGTAAAGATGCTGGAAAGACTGGTGAAGTTTTAAAAGTATATCCAAAGACAGGAAAGGTTCTTGTTCAAGGAGTTAACATAGTAAAGAAACACCAAAAGCCAACAAGAGCAAACGCTCAAGGTGGTATAATAGAAAAAGAGGGAGCTATATTCAGCTCAAAAGTTATGTTATACTGCACAAAATGCAAAAATGCTACAAGAATTAGCAACAAAATCTTAGAAGATGGTACTAAGGTTAGAACTTGTAAGAAGTGCGGAGAAACATTCTAGAATTTGAAAGGAGGTACTTATAATGACACCAAGACTTCAAGAAAAGTACAAAAATGAAGTAGTTCAAGCGATGATTGAAAAGTTCGGATATAAAAATATTATGGAAGTTCCAAAGCTTGAAAAAATAGTTATAAACATGGGAGTTGGAGAGGCTAAAGATAACCAAAAGGTTTTAGAATCAGCTGTTGCAGATTTAACTTTAATCACTGGTCAAAAGCCAATCTTAACTAGAGCGAAGAAATCAGTTGCAAACTTTAAGATAAGAGAAAACATGGCATTAGGATGCAAAGTAACATTAAGAGGAACTAAAATGTTTGAATTTGCTGACAAACTAGTGTCAATAGCCCTTCCAAGAGTTAGAGACTTCAGAGGAGTTTCAGATAAGGCTTTCGATGGAAGAGGAAACTATTCATTAGGAATTAAAGAGCAATTAATATTCCCAGAAATAGAATACGATAAAATCGATAAAGTTAGAGGAATGGATATAATCTTCGTTACTAGTGCAAAAACTGACGAAGAAGCAAGAGAATTATTAAGATTCCTTGGAATGCCATTCGCTCAAAAATAAGGAGGGAAAACTGTGGCACGTAAAGCTATTATTGAAAAGTGGAGCAAAACACCTAAATACACTACAAGAGCTTATACAAGATGCAGAATATGTGGAAGACCACATGCAGTACTAAGAAAATTTGGTATTTGTCGTATATGCTTTAGAGAACTTGCTTACAAGGGTGAAATCCCAGGATGTAGAAAAGCAAGTTGGTAGACTTGAACCAGTGAAAGGAGGCAAATTAAATGGTTATGACAGATCCTATCGCAGATTTACTAACTCGTATTAGAAATGCAAATTCTGTGAGACACGAAGTTGTAGAAGTACCTTCTTCAAATGTAAAGAAGGCTGTTGCAAATATATTATTACAAGAGGGATACATCAAAAATATTGAAGAATATAATGATGGTGTAGTTCCAATGATGAGAATAGCTCTTAAATATGGCTCAAACAAAGAAAGAGTTATAACTGGTATAAAGAGAATATCTAAACCAGGTTTAAGAGTTTACTGTAAGAAAGACGAAGTTCCAAGAGTTCTTAACGGACTAGGAGTTGCTGTTATATCAACTTCAAAAGGAATAGTAGTTGATAGAGAAGCTAGAAAAATGGGATTAGGCGGAGAAGTTCTTTGCTACGTTTGGTAGTTTCTAAACTAAAAAGAGAAATTAACTAGATTAACATATATATCTAACAAGTAAAATAGGAGGTGCGATTATGTCAAGAGTAGGTAGATTACCAATAGCTATCCCTACTGGTGTAACTGTAACTGTTGCTGAAGGTAACGTAGTTACTGTTAAAGGACCAAAAGGTGAATTAGTTAAAACTATGGCTAAAGACATTAATATTGCAGTTGAAGACAACCAAGTTGTTGTAACTAGACCTAGCGATGTAAAAGAGCACAGAGCTCTTCATGGATTAACTAGAGCATTAATCAACAACATGATTATAGGAGTTGAAAAGGGATTCCAAAAAACTCTAGAATTAGTTGGTGTTGGTTACAGAGCTCAATTACAAGGTAAAAACTTAGTAATGAACTTAGGATTCTCACATCCAGTTGAAATAAAAGCAGTTGAAGGGATAACTTTCGAAACTCCATCAGCTACTAAAGTTGTTATATCAGGTATAGATAAGCAAGTAGTTGGAGCTGTTGCAGCTGATATAAGAAAATGGAGAAAACCAGAACCATATAAGGGTAAAGGTATTAAGTTTGAAGGTGAAGTTATCAGACGTAAAGAAGGTAAGACTGGTAAGAAATAATAGAAAGGAGTGGACCGTATGTTTAAAAAGGTAGACAAAAATTCAAATAGAGTAAAGCGTCACCTTAGAGTACGTAAGAAAGTTTCTGGTACTCCTGAAAGACCAAGACTTTCAGTATATAGAAGTGAAAAGAATATATACGCTCAAATAATAGATGATGTAAATGCTGTTACTTTAGTATCTGCTTCAACTTTAGATAAGGATTTAAACTTAAAAGTTGGTGGAAACAAAGAAGCTGCAAAGCTTGTTGGTGAATTAATCGCTAAGAGAGCTGTAGATAAGGGTATAACTGAAGTTGTATTTGACAGAGGTGGATACGTATATCACGGAAGAGTTCAAGTATTAGCAGATAGCGCTAGAGAAGCAGGCTTAAAATTCTAATAAAACAAGGAGGGAAATCAATGAGAATCGATCCTAGCACACTAGACCTTAAGGAAAAGGTTGTTTTTATAAACAGAGTTACTAAGGTTGTTAAGGGTGGTAGAAACTTCAGATTCAGCGCTTTAGTTGTTGTTGGTGACGAAAACGGACACGTAGGCGTAGGAATGGGTAAGTCAATCGAAATCCCAGAAGCAATTAAAAAAGGTATCGAAGACGCTAAGAAAAACATGGTTAGCGTTGCTATAGTTGGAACAACAGTTCCTCACGAAATATATGGTAAATTTGGAACTGGTAAAGTTCTAATAATGCCAGCTAAAGAAGGTACAGGAGTTATCGCTGGAGGCCCAGCAAGAGCTGTCCTTGAATTAGCAGGATTAAAGGACGTTAGAGCTAAGTCTTTAGGTTCAAACAATCCAAGAAACATGGTAAATGCTACAATCAATGGTTTAGCAAGCTTAAGAACAGCTGAAGATATAGCTAAGTTAAGAGGCAAAACTGTTGAGGAAATTTTAGGTTAGGAGGTATAAGCAATGGCAAAGATAAAGGTTACTTTAGTTAAGAGCTTAATCGGAAGAAAGAAAGACCATATCGCTACTGCAAATGCCCTTGGTCTAAGAAAAATCAACAAGACTGTAGAGCATGAGGATACTCCTCAAATCAGAGGTATGATCAACAAAGTTGACTACTTATTAAAAGTAGAAGAAGTATAAGAACGAGGAGGTGCACTAAGATATGAAACTTCATGAATTAAAACCAGCAGCTGGAAGCAGAAAAGCTCCTAAAAGAGTTGGTAGAGGTACTGGTTCAGGTTTAGGAAGAAACGCTGGTAAAGGTGAAAAAGGACAAAACGCTAGATCAGGTGGTGGAGTAAGACCTGGTTTTGAAGGTGGACAGATGCCTTTATACAGAAGACTTCCTAAGAGAGGATTCACAAATATCTTCGCTAAAAAGTACGTTTCTATCAACGTTGATAGATTAAACATATTTGAAAATGGTACAGAAGTAACTCCTGAATTATTATTAGAAACTAGAGTAATATCTAAGGTTCTAGACGGAGTTAAGATATTAGGTAACGGAACTATAGAAAAAAGCTTAACTGTTAAGGGATGCAAATTCTCTAAACAAGCGGCAGAGAAAATCGAAGCAGCCGGAGGAAAAGTTGAGGTGATTTAATATGCTATCAACCCTACGTAATGCCTGGAAGGTTCCCGAATTAAGAAAGAAATTTTTATGGACGATATTTTTAGTAGCAATTTTCAGGATAGGGATACATATTCCTGTTCCTGGGATTGACACATCATATTTGACACAAGTAACTGAATCTGGAGGATTATTAAGTTTTTATAACTTAATATCAGGAGGAGCTTTAAAAAACTTTAGCATATTTGCTTTAGCAGTTTCTCCATATATTAATGCTTCAATCATAGTGCAATTACTAACAATTGCAATTCCTTCATTAGAACAACTTTCTAAAGAAGGTGAAGAAGGTAGAAAGAAGATACAAAGTATTACAAGATACTTATCAATAGGAATAGGATTCGTTTTAGCAATGGGAATATTCACTATGATATCTTCTCAAGGAGCTGCTACAGGATTAAATACAGCTGAAAAAGCAGTAGTATTAATTTCTTTAGTAGTTGGTTCTACATTCTGTATGTGGCTTGGAGACCAAATAACTCAAAGAGGATTCGGTAACGGGGTATCAATATTAATATTTGTCAATATCGTATCTCAATTACCAATGACTTTAATGTCATTATTTACATTAAAGGAAGCTGGTCAAGTAGGAATAGTAGAAATTACCATATTCTTAGTAGCTGTAGTTGCACTACTAGCAATAAGTATTTTCTTCTCATTAGCAGAGAGAAGAGTGCCTGTTCAATATGCTGGTAAAGCTGTTGGAAGCAAGGTTATGAAAGGTCAATCTACACATATTCCACTAAGTATAATAGGATCAGCGGTTATTGCTATAATCTTTGCAATGTCAGTAATGATGTTCCCTGAGACAATAGCTAATTTCTTCCCTGGTAAGAGTTGGTCAACATGGATTTTACATAGTCCATATAGTATATTCAATAAAGAAACATGGATGTACCCAGTATTCTATGCTGCGTTCACTATATTCTTTACTTGGTTCTATACTCAAATCACTTTTAAACCAGATGAAATGGCTGAAAATCTTCATAAATCTGCAGGATTTATTCCAGGTGTTAGACCAGGAGCTCCAACAGAGAAGTATTTTGAAAAGTTACTTACTAAAGTATCTTTAATCGGAGGAGTATTTGCAGCGGTTTTAGCAGTATTACCAACAATAGTTAATAATTATACAGCATTCAAAGGAATTCAATTCGGTGGAACATCTGTATTAATTTTAATCGGAGTTGGATTAGATTTTTCTAGACAACTTGATTCACAATTAGTAATGAGACACTATCAAGGATTCTTAAAATAGATTAATAATGGAGATGATGCCCGTGAAGATAGTATTATTAGGTCCTCCTGGGGCTGGAAAAGGAACACAGGCAAAATCAATTAGTAATAGATATTCTATACCACATATTTCTACTGGGGATATCTTTAGAAAGAATATTTCTGAAGGAACCCCTCTAGGAATAGAAGCAAAGAGTTACATGGATAAAGGTCAGTTAGTTCCAGATGAAGTAACTATTAATATGGTTAAGGATAGACTTACTTGGGAAGACTGTAAAAATGGATATCTATTAGATGGTTTTCCAAGAACTGTTGCTCAAGCTGAAGCCCTAGAAGGATTTTTAGCAGATAGAAATGAAAAGTTAGATACGGCTCTTTCAATAGAAGTACCTAGCAGTTTCATTCTTGAAAGAATGACAGGAAGAAGAGTATGTCCATCATGTGGAGCTAGTTATCATGTAAAATTCAATCCACCTACTAAAGATGGTGTGTGCGACGTTTGCGGAAGTGATATAGTACAAAGAAAAGATGATACTGAAGAGACAGTTAGTGAAAGACTAGAGGTCTACGAAAGACAAACACAACCACTGATTGATTTTTATAATAATAAAAACTTATTATCAACAGTAGATGGAACTAAAGCTATAAACGAAGTTTTTGAAAGTATCTGTAGCATATTAGGAAGTGTTAATTAATGATAATTATTAAGACTGAAAAAGAAATTGACCTAATGAGACAGGCAGGAAAAATCGTTGCTGAAACTTTATTACTTGTTGAAAAAGAGGTTAAACCAGGAGTAACTACTGCTGAACTGGATAGAATAGCAGAAGAATTTATAACTAAGCATGGGGCAAAACCTTCATTTAAAGGGCTCTATGGATTTCCTGCTTCACTATGTATATCAGTTAATGAGCAAGTAGTTCATGGAATACCAGGAGGTTATGTATTAAAAGAAGGAGATATTATCAGCGTTGACTGTGGAGCAGAAATAAATGGCTTCCATGGTGATGCAGCAAGAACTTTTGCTGTTGGTGAAATTTCTAAAGAAGCAAGAAGGCTTATAACTGTAACTGAAGAATCATTCTTCAAGGGAGTTGAAGCTGCTATCGTTGGAAACAGACTATCTGATATTTCTCATAATATACAGAATCATATAGAGGCTAATGGTTTTTCAGTTGTAAGAGATTTCGTAGGTCATGGAATAGGAAAGACAGTTCATGAAGATCCTGAAGTTCCTAACTTTGGTAGACCTGGCCGTGGTCCCAAGTTAGTTGCTGGTATGGCACTAGCTATAGAGCCTATGGTTAACATGGGAACATATAGAGTGAAAACCGCAGGTGATGACTGGACAGTTGTTACTGCAGATAAGAGCTTATCAGCTCACTACGAAAACACTGTTGTAATTTTACCAGATGGGCCGGAAATATTGACACTAATTAAATAAGTGTTGCTTAGTTATAAATTCGCATGATACCAAAAGGTGGCTTGTAGATTTATGACTAAGGTAATCATCGAGGTGAAAAATTTGCAAAACAATGACTTAATTGGAAAAGTTGTTCTTTCAACATGTGGAAGAGATAAGGATCATTATTATGTTATTGTTAAAAAATTAAATGATGATTATTACCTTCTTAGTAACGGAAGGACTAAAACTATTCAGATGCCGAAGAAGAAAAAACTAAAACATTTTATTGTTTTAGAAGATGTAAATGATGAGATTAAAGCATCAATTATATCTCAACATAGAGGTGCTGATTTAAAGATTAAAAAATTTCTAAAAGAAAAAGGCATTGTTAAGGAGGGTTGATTACCTTATGTCAAAAGATGATGTAATAGAAATGCAAGGTGTAGTTTTAGAAGCTTTACCTAATGCAATGTTCCAAGTTGAGTTAGAGAGTGGTCATAAGATTCTAGCTCATATCTCAGGAAAGTTAAGAATGAACTTCATAAGAATTCTACCTGGAGATAAGGTTACTATAGAACTTTCTCCATATGACCTAACAAGAGGAAGAATTACTTGGAGAGCTAAATAAATTAAACCAATTAATTGGTTTACCATAAATAACAAGGAGGGTTAGCGATGAAAGTAAGACCATCAGTTAAGCCTATTTGCGAAAAGTGCAAGATTATAAGAAGAAAAGGAAAAGTAATGGTTATCTGTGAAAATCCAAAGCACAAGCAAAAACAAGGCTAATATAATTAAGTATTAGACATATGTATTTACAAATATTAATATATTGACTTTTTACTGAAATTTCAATATTATTATATAGGCGTTAAATTAGATGAAAATAGTTTTTAGGTACGGCTGACAATAGGAATTTTCCTATTGACCTAAAAATTTATTATAAATAAAACAAGCAAATATAAATGCATTTCAATTATCAGGAGGTGTAAATTAATGGCAAGAATAGCAGGTGTTGACCTACCAAGAGAAAAAAGAGTTGAGATAGGTCTAACATATATATATGGAATAGGTTTATCAACTTCACAAAAGATTTTAGCTACTACTGGAATCAATCCAGACACTAGAGTTAAGGATCTTACTGAAGATGAAGTAAATGAAATCAGAAACTACATTAAAGACTTATTAGTTGAAGGTGACTTAAGAAGAGATGTTGCTTTAAACATTAAGAGATTAGTAGAAATCGGTTGTTATAGAGGGATTAGACATAGAAAAGGTCTTCCAGTTAGAGGACAAAAAACTAAGACTAATGCTAGAACTAGAAAAGGTCCTAAGAAGACTATCGCAAACAAGAAGAAGTAATAAGGAGGGAAACACATGGCAGCTAAACAAGTCAAGAAGACTAGAAGAAGAAAAGAAAGAAAGAATGTTGAGCACGGTGCTGCACACATTCAATCTACTTTCAATAACTCAATAGTTACTTTAACTGATGCAGCTGGAAATGCTTTATCATGGTCAAGTGCTGGTGCATTAGGATTCAGAGGATCAAGAAAGAGCACTCCTTTCGCAGCACAAATGGCAGCAGAAACTGCAGCTAAAGCAGCTATGGAACACGGTTTAAAGAGTATAGAAGTATACGTAAAGGGACCAGGTTCAGGTAGAGAAGCAGCTATAAGATCATTACAAGCTGCTGGATTAGAAGTAACTTTAATTAAAGATGTTACTCCAATTCCACACAACGGATGTAGACCACCAAAAAGAAGAAGAGTCTAGTTATTATATAAATTCAACAGGAGGTGTAACGAATGGCAAGATATACTGGAGCTACATGTAGATTATGTAGAAGAGAAGGTCAAAAGCTATTCCTTAAGGGAGATAGATGTTATACAGATAAATGTGCTTTCGTAAGAAGAAGCTATGCACCAGGACAACATGGCGCAGCTAAGAAGAAGATGTCAAACTACGGAGTACAATTAAGAGAAAAGCAAAAAGCTAGAAGAATATACGGAGTTTTAGAAAGCCAATTCAGAACATATTATGAAAAGGCTGATCACATGAAAGGTATCACAGGTGAAAACTTACTTAAGTTACTAGAAATGAGATTAGATAACGTTGTTTACAGATTAGGATATGGTGCTTCAAGAAACGAAGCTAGACAATTAGTTACTCATGGACATTTCTTAGTAAATGGTAAGAAGGTAGATATCCCTTCATACAGAGTTTCAGTAAATGACGTAATTGCTGTTTGCGAAAAGAGCAGAGGAACTGAAAAGTTCAAGACATTTGTTGAAAATCCAAAGACATTACCAAAATGGTTAGAAGCTAACGTTGAAAACTATGAAGGTAAAGTAGTTGCTGAACCAGCTAGAGAAGACATTGACGTACCAGTTAACGAAACTCTAATCGTTGAGTTATACAGCAAATAATAAATTAATATTTGTTTTAAAACGAATATATCTTAGATTTAAGTATGGAATCAGTTGCCCTCGTAATAAGGTTGCCATTTTAAATATAAGGAGGGTTTGTACATGTTAGAAATAGAAAAGCCAATAATCGAGTGTATAGAATCGAATGAAGATGGTACTTACGGTAAGTATGTAGTAGAACCACTTGAAAGAGGTTACGGTATAACACTTGGAAATGCTATGAGAAGAATACTTTTATCATCACTTCCAGGTGTGGCTACTACATCAGTTAAAATTGACGGAGTATTACATGAATTCTCAACTGTACAAGGTGTTAAAGAAGATGTTACTGAGTTAATCTTAAACATTAAATCTTTAGCATTAACAATGGAAGGTGAAGGTCCAAAGACTATCTACATAGATGCTCAAGGACCTGGAGTAGTAACAGGTGCAGATATAAAAACAGATGGAGACGTTGAGGTTGTAAACAAAGACCTACATATTGCAACTTTAGACGATAACGGAAAGTTATATATGGAGTTAACTGTTAACAGAGGTAGAGGATACGTTACTCAAAATAAAAATAAGAGTGATGAACTTCCTTTATCAGCAATAGCTGTTGATTCTATATACACTCCAGTAAAAAGAGTTAACTTCACTGTAGAAAATACAAGAGTTGGTCAAATTACTGACTACGATAAGTTAACTTTAGAAATCTGGACTAATGGAACTATTAAGATTGATGAAGCTATAAGTTTATCAGCTAAGATTTTAATTGAGCACTTTAAGTTATTCATGTCTTTAGGAGTAGCTACTAACGACGTTGAAATTATGATAGAAAAAGAAGAAGACAAAAAGGAAAAAGTCCTAGAAATGACAGTTGAAGAACTAGATCTTTCAGTTAGATCATATAACTGTTTAAAGAGAGCTGGTATCAACACTGTTCAAGAATTAGCTAACAAATCAATGGACGACATGATGAAAGTTAGAAATCTAGGAAAGAAATCCTTAGAAGAAGTTGAAAGAAAGCTTAAGGAATTAGGCTTAAGCTTAAAACTAAGCGACGAGTAGTAAGTAAGGAGGTAAATTCCATGGCAGGTTATCGTAAGTTAGGTCTTTCTACAGACCAAAGAAGAGCTATGTTAAGAAGTCTTGTTACAAGCTTTTTAAAGCATGGTAAAATAGAGACTACTGAAACAAGAGCTAAAGAAGCTAGAAGTATAGCTGAAAAAATGATCACTCTTGCTAAGAGAGGAGATCTTCACGCTAGAAGACAAGTTTTATCTTACGTTTTAGAAGAAGAAGTAGTTAAAACTTTATTTGAAGAAATCGCTCCAAAGTATGCTGACAGAAATGGTGGATATACTAGAATGATTAAAAAAGGCCCTAGAAGAGGGGACGGAGCTGAAGTTGTTATACTTGAATTAGTATAATATATTAGGGGATTAAGTTAATACTTAATCCCCATTTTGTATATAATTAGATATTATATAAAAATTTTAACTTTTTACTTAAAGTATATACACTTGTAAATAATTTAACATGATATATAATTAATTTATGGAAAAAATATAAAGTTTTTATATGATATTTATTATTACTTTCTAAGGGAGGGATTGAATTGACAAAAATGATTGAGTGTAAGAACTTAGTTTTTAAATATGATAATTTTGAAGATAAAGCTCCAAAATATGCTATCAATGGTGTAAATCTTGAAGTAGAAAAAGGGGAATTTCTAGTTATATTAGGACATAATGGATCAGGAAAATCAACGATAGCAAAGCATATGAATGCTTTATTATTACCAAGTGAAGGAACTGTAGTTGTAAATGGATTAAATACTTCAGAGGATAATAATTTATGGGAAATAAGAGCAGCAGCAGGCATGGTTTTTCAAAATCCAGATAATCAATTAGTCGCTACTATAGTTGAAGAAGATGTAGCTTTTGGACCAGAGAATTTAGGAGTACCTCCTGAGGAAATTAGACAAAGAGTTGATGAAGCTCTAGAAAAAGTAGGTATGCTTGAATATAAGAAACATGCTCCACATTTATTATCAGGTGGACAAAAGCAAAGAATTGCTATTGCAGGTATTTTAGCAATGAAGCCTAAATGTATAATATTTGATGAGCCTACGGCTATGTTAGACCCATCAGGACGCAAAGAGGTTTTACGTAATATAAAAGAGGGAAACAAGAAATATGGAATAACTGTTGTATTAATAACTCACTATATGGATGAAGCTGCAGAAGCTGATAGAGTTATAGTTATGGATGGTGGTAAAGTTATTTTAGAAGGAATACCTAGAGATGTCTTTTCACAAGTTAAGAAAATGAAAGATATAGGATTAGATGTACCACAGGTTACAGAGTTATGCTATGAGCTACAAAAAGCTGGTATAGATATAGATACTAAAATTTTAA
>ERZ791785.1069-NODE-1069-length-15697-cov-2.551208_pt1 | contig 15697 bp, 14 predicted proteins | sample MGYA00509947_ERZ791785 | MGnify/ENA primary metagenome ERZ791785 (study PRJEB30046, sample SAMN00791982) | human gut metagenome | study: EMG produced TPA metagenomics assembly of the A metagenome-wide association study of gut microbiota in type 2...
TTTTTATTGTAATGTTCTGCTGATGTATATGTTGGTACAATTTCTTTTAAAGTAGAGACTAATTTTTCCCTATCTTCAGTTTTTGCTACAAATACCAATTCATCTATCTTAGAAACTAATTCCTTTAAATCAAATTTTTCTGGTTTATCTATAAAAATCTTTTTATGTGATGTTTTTTTTAGGTTATCATTATTCATCAGTAATTCTTCATAAAGTTTTTCTCCTGGCCTTAAACCTGTTACCTTTATTTCTATATCTTTATTCAGCTTTAATCCTGATAATCTTATTAGATTTTTAGCTAAATCATATATTCTTACTGGTTCCCCCATATCCAGAACGAATATTTCTCCGCCTTTAGCATATGCTCCAGCTTGCATAACTAGCTGAGCTGCCTCTGGTATAAGCATGAAATATCTTGTAATATTCATATGTGTTAATGTAACTGGTCCACCCTCTTTAATTTGCCTTTGAAACAATGGAATTACCGAACCATTACTTCCTAATACGTTACCAAATCTAACTGCTACGTATTCTGTTTTACTTTCTTTATCTATAGCTTGTATTATCATTTCACATAATCTTTTTGTTGCTCCCATAACATTTGTTGGATTTACCGCTTTATCTGTTGATATTAATACAAACTTTTTAGCATTATATTTGCTTGCACACTTTGCTACATTTAACGTACCTATAACATTATTTTTTATTGCCTCTGTTGGATTATCTTCCATAAGTGGTACGTGTTTATGTGCTGCTGCATGAAATACTATATCTGGTTTATAGCTATTAAATATTTGTGATAATCTACCTTTGTCTCTTACTGATGCTATAATTACCTTTTTATTTAAATATGGCATCTTCATAGTTAATTCATTTTGAAGATCATACGCATTGTTTTCATAAATATCAAGAATAAGTAGCAGCTTTGGATTATAATTTGCAATTTGTCTACAAAGTTCAGACCCTATAGACCCGCCTCCTCCAGTTACTAATATTGTTTTTCCTTCTATATATTCGCTTATGCCTTCTTTATCTAAGTTAACCTCATCTCTTCCAAGTAAATCCTTAAGATTAACATCTCTCATCGCTCTCATTGAAATATCCTTGTCTAATAATTCATATATTCCTGGAATAACCTTTATCCTTGCATTAGTTAATTGGCATATATCTATAATTTTTTTCTTTTCATCATTTCGTATCTTTGATATAGCAAATAATATTAAATCTATATTTTTTTCTTCAACTATTTTTAAAATATCATTTCTATTACCTAATATCTTAATTCCATTTAAATAAGTATTCTTTTTGTTTACACTATCATCTATTATTCCTATAATATTGTATTCATTTGCTTTTTCTCTTCTTATCTCATCTATAAGAATTGATGAACACACCCCAGCACCTATAATAAGCACATTCTCTTTACCACTACTTAATAATGATATTGCATAAGTAGTAAAAGTTTTAATTAGATGTATAGAAAATCTAGTTGTTGTACAGAATATCACTATAAATGTCCCAGCTATAAAATTAAGTTCTCTTGGAATTAAATTAGTAAATCCACTCGTTACTACTAAAATTAATGCTCCAGATATTAGACAAGCTATTACTGACTTAACACCTTCGTATACACCAGCTTTGCTCCATATACTCCTATACATATTAAGTATCCAAAGTACAGCTATATATGTAATAGTTATTACTGGTAGTATTTTTAGTATTGGTTTAAAAGTTAACTTATTATAATAGTAAATATGTGTTATAAAAAAGCTAAATAAATATGATGCAAATATTATAAATATATCTATTATCATCAATACTATTATCTTTGTCTTTCTACTCAGTGTTCCAGAAATATCATATAACATCAAACTCACCCCTTCTTTACATTTTATATTTTACCATTTATTTACACAAAGTTAGAGAGGTTTTTATCGTCTTTTTCCTCCCTTAATCTCTTCTATTCTAGAAAAATTTTATATTTCTAGTTTTATTTATTGAAATTTTTCTAATAATGTCTTCATCAAAAGATTTTTTCATACAAATTATAAATTTAACTATATATTCTATTAAACTATTATTTTTTTTATGTTTACTTAAATAAAATCAAATTTCTATTACGAAACTTTTTTTCTAATACATGTTTTTTCTTAAAATAATATTTATTTTATTTAGTGCAATGTCTATTCATAGCTTAATTTTCCATTTTAAGAGTATATTTAAAATAAAAAAAGATAGACTTAGTCATCTATCTACTTATATTATTCAACTTATCCACTTTTCTACGACTTTTTATCTGATTTTATTTAGTGCTTTAAATACTCTTCTTCATAATATCGTTTTTAATAAAGTATATATTTTTTTAATTGTAATATAATTATTATTTTCTATTAATATACGCTTATATAGTAATATTTTATTAAAATCTTAATTAATAAAAATAACCTATCCTGAAGTTTAAACAGAATAGGTTATTATATATTGTTATCCAAGATACGCTTCTCTTATCCTATCATCCTTAAGCAATACATCTGCTTTACCATCAATAACTATAGTTCCTGTCTCAAGTACATAAGCTCTATCAGCTATTGAAAGTGCCATATTAGCATTTTGCTCTACAAGCAATACAGTAGTACCTGATTTATTTATTTCTACAATAGTATCAAATATATCTTTAACTATCATAGGAGCTAATCCCATTGAAGGTTCATCTAATAAAAGCATTTTAGGTCTACTCATCAAAGCTCTTCCTATAGCCAGCATCTGCTGCTCTCCCCCCGAAAGTGTACCTGCATTTTGATTTCTTCTTTCCTTTAATCTTGGAAATTTTTCAAAAACCATCTCGTAATCTTTTTTAACTTGAGCTTTATCTTTTCTTAAATATGCTCCAAGCTCTAGATTCTCCATAACTGTAAGGTTACCAAATATCTTTCTACCTTCTGGAACATGACTTAATCCTTTTGACACTAATTTATTTGCACTAACTCCATTTATCTTTTCTCCATAAAAATATACTTCACCTGATTTAATCTTTTCTAATGAAGATATGGCTCTTAAAGTTGAAGTTTTACCTGCACCATTTGCTCCTATAAGAGTAATAATCTCTCCCTCACGCACCTTTAGACTTATCCCCTTTAAAGCATGAATCCCTCCGTAATAAAGATTAAGATCCTCAATCTCCAAAACAACCTTTTCCAATAGCTACGCCTCCTTTCACATATAATTATATTTTTATAAAATATTACTTATATACTTATTTTCAATGAATCAATCTTTTCTAAGGTTTTTATATTAATTAAGTTTATTATTTTTTCGGTTATTTTATCTAACAATACGAAAATAAAAAATATACTTATACAAGTTATTAAAAAATGAATAATCATATATTTACTATTCCAAAATAAATGTGTTTTTGCTATTTTATATTGAATGTTCAGTAAATAAGGATTTAAATGTAATATAAATATCCCAAAAATACTAGATGCTATTTTATTTATAAAATTATTTCTAATTTTTAGTTTATTAAAAGCATTAAATAAACATACTGCTCCTAATATATTAGTAATAAAATTATAATTCCATGAATTATTATTTATAATTGGAATAAATATTGAGCCAAATGTAATTATACTAAATAACATATATCCACTACTCCAAAATAGTGAGCTTCTACGATTTTTATAATGTAACCTTATATATCCCCCGATAGTATATATTACAATAAAATTTACTATACCATACCCTCCATCATTAACCACTTTATTAGTCATTATTGAGTCATAAATCGAAAAAACCACAATTAATATAATCAATAGTCTTTTATATTCTCTTTCATCTAATCTAGTTAACAAAGAATTTATAAATGGAATTAGCAAAAATAATGCTATATATATTTTAAAAAACCAATACTCACTATATAATAATGGTAAAGAATTCTTAATTAACAATTTAACACTAAATGTTTCTATTTTTAAAATTATAAATGTAATGTATATAAATACATTTAATATAGTTAGCTTTATATATAAATCTATTATTTTTTTTAACCTAACTTCTTTTTTATTTATCATACAAAATCCAGTAATTAATACAAATATATTAACCGACATTATAAACATACTTTCTATAAATCTAATAATATACCAATTTACTCCCCCACTATTTGTATATTTCAACGCTCCCCCCATTGATCCATTAAAATAATGCAATCCTATTATCATGATCATCGATACAATTCTAAGTAATTCTATATTTGATTCTCTTTTATTATTCATATACACACCTTCCCTTTAGGTTAATATTTTACCATAATTTTACATCTAGTGGTATATGTTAATTACTTTAATCGCATTTATAATGTATAGTAAATTATAAATCTTAATTAACACTCATGAATTTTAGAATATTCATGAGCATTAATTAAGCTAATATATTAAGTGGGAGAAAACATTTTTTTACTGTCAGGCACCAAGATATGCTTCAATAACTCGCTTATCTGTCTTAATTTCTTCAGGAGCTCCTTCCGCAATCTTCTTTCCATAATCTAATACAGAAATCCTATCACATATCCCCATAACAAGCTTCATATCATGTTCTATCAACAGTATAGAAATATTAAATTTATCTCTTATACTTTTAATTAACTCAGATAATTGCATTGTTTCTTGTGGATTCATACCTGCCGCAGGTTCATCTAAAAGAAGTAACTTTGGATTTGTTGCAAGTGCTCTCGCTATTTCAAGTCTTCTTTGTTCCCCATAAGATAGATTACCTGCCTTTTCATTTGCCTTATCTAGCAGATTAAAGGTATCTAATATATCCCTTACCTCTTCATCCATTTTATTTTCTATTTTTCTAAATTTTTTTGTTCTAAATATAGCATCGAAATAACCATACTTAACTCTATAATCATAGGATATCTTTACGTTATCCATAACCGTCATCTTTTCAAATAATCTTATATTTTGAAATGTTCTTGCTAACTTTTTTGAAGTAACAACATATGGCTTTAGCCCATTTATTTGCTCTCCAAGATAGCTTATAGTACCTTCTGTCGGTGTATAAACACCTGTTAGCATATTAAATATTGTAGTTTTTCCTGCTCCATTAGGGCCAATCAGTCCTACGACTTCTTTGTCCCCTATTTCAATAGAAAAATCTGAAACAGCAACTAGTCCGCCGAATTTAATTGTAAGTCTGTTAGCCTTTAGCATATTCCCTCCTTGTTCATGTTAGTCTTATTGAAAATATATATTTGCTTTAGCACCGATTCATTTCGTATATAATTTCTATTATTCCTTTCATTAAAATTACTAAGGTTTAATAACTCGTACCTCAAACAATTAAACCTCTTAACGCAATTTTAATTCCAGAAATAATGAAATTATAGTTACTCATTCATATGTGCTTCCACAAATATATATTTTCAATATTACTACTAACATAATCTTTTAATTCTTTACCATACTTAAGGATGAAACTACTTCGTAGTTTCTACTTTTTTAATATCTTAAATTTCTAGAACATATTCTCTTAACTTTTTATTTTCAATTTTACTACTTAGATATTTATTTTCTAGGAGTCTTATTTTATGCTCCTCTCCTCTAATTTACTACTATATCACTTCTTATTAATAAAGCATTACTTGCTACTTGCTATTGTAGTTGCTTTGTTTTGTTTTTTTACTTTTCTTTTATTTTTGAATTTTTCAATTAGGTCTGTTATTTCTAGTGTTCCTAGTAATCCTTGTGGTCTAAATATCATTAATACAACTAATGTTATTGAGTAGAATATCATTCTTAGATCTGCAAATTCTCTTAGTGCTTCTGGAAGTATTGTCAATATTATTGCCGCTATTACTGAACCTGTTATTGACCCCATTCCCCCTAGTACTACAAAGGTTACTATCTCTATAGATTTTAAGAAGTTAAAGGTTGTTGGTTGAATAAATGCTGTATAATGTGAAAATAATCCTCCTGCAAAACCTGCAATTAATGCTGATATAAAGAATGCTACTACTTTATATTTTGTTGTATTAACTCCCATAGCCTCTGCTGCAATTTCATTTTCTCTTATTGCAAGCATCGCTCTACCTTTTGTAGATTTTACTATGTTCACTACAACTACTATTACAATAACTACCGCAAAATAAGCTATCGTAAATGTAGTTTTTTTTGGTATTCCAGTGAAACCTCTAGCTCCACCTACTATGTCCATATTGGTTATTAAAACTCTTACTATTTCACATACTCCTAAAGTTGTTATTGCAAAATAGTCTCCTTTTAATTTTAATGTTGGAATTCCTACAATTATTGACATAGCTGCTGCTGTAACTGCTCCAGCTATAAGTGATACAACAAATGGCATTCCTAAATTTACTGAAAAAAATGCTGAAACATATGCTCCAATTGCCATAAATGCTGCATTTCCTAAGCTTAATTGTCCAGTTATACCTGTAATCAGGTTTAGTGAAATTGCTAAAATTATATTAATACAGCTAAGTATCATTAGCCTTGTGATGTATCTATTTATTATATTTGCTCCAATAAGTGAATTAATGATGAAAAAGGCTCCAAATACTAGTATTATCATAATTATTTGACTTCTATATTTTTTCATCTTCTTCACCTACACTTTCTCATTTACTTTCTTTCCTAATAAACCTGTTGGCTTAACAAGAAGAATTATTATAAGAATTGCAAACACTATTGCATCTGATAAAGTGGTAGATATATATGCCTTTGTCAATGTTTCAGTTAATCCTATTAATAAACCTCCGACTAATGCTCCTGGTATACTACCTATCCCCCCTAAAACAGCTGCAATAAATGCTTTCAATCCTGGAATTGTGCCCATATAAGGCTCTACTACAGTGAATGCTAAGGATACAAGTACTCCTGCTGCCCCAGCAAGAGCTGATCCTATAGCAAAGGTAAGTGAAATTATGTTGTTAACATTTATCCCCATTAACGATGCCGCTTCAATATCATATGAAGCACCTCTCATTGCCTTACCCACCTTAGTTTTATATACAATAATTTGAAGAAGAAGAACTAGGACTATTGATACAGCAAGCATTAATATTTTTGACGTTTCTATAGATAAAGCCCCTATTTTTATTACTTCCTTGCTTAATAACTTTGGAAATGCCTTAGGTGAAGGCCCCATTAATAACCTCATACCATTTTGTAATAACAAAGATACCCCAATCGCTGTTATTAATAATGTTATTCTTGGTGAATTTCTTAATGGCTTGTAAGCTACCTTCTCAACAATTACTCCTACCAAAGCTGCCCCAAGTATTGATATCAATAATGTTGGAATAAGTGATAACTTTAAAGTCGTCCCACAGTATAATCCTACAAAAGCCCCAATCATGTAGATATCCCCATGAGCAAAATTTATTAACTTAATAATTCCATAAACCATGGTATATCCCAAAGCTATGAGTGCATAAATAGATCCTAACGATAATCCATTTATAATTTGCTGTATAAATGCCATATTTCTTTCCCCCCTTCAAACTAATTGTTAGCTTATTACATTTAACTTATCTTTGTTTTTATAATTCATTAAACATTTTATTAATATGAGATGCTTATGCAGGTACATCATGGACTAGTATTTAGATTTTCATTGTTCCTGCAATTAAAAATTGCGTTAAAAAGTTTATGTTGCCTGAACGTAGTGAGTTCATAAACTTTAGCAATTTTTAATGTAAGGAACAATAGAAACTCTTATGCTAGTGAATTAGTACCGAAGTAAGTGGCTCATATTAATATTAGTTTTATGGATTGACTTTAGTTTCAAGTTTTGCTTCTCCATTTTCTATCTTTATTATTGATACTGATTTTTGTGGATTTCTATTTTCATCAAATCTTATATTTCCTGAAATTGTATCAACATCTATATTTTTTAATGCATCTTTAACAGCTTCTCCATCAGTTGAACCTGCCTTAGTTATAGCTTCTTCGAAAAGTTGTAAAGTACTATAGCTTAATGCTGCAAAAGCATCTGGAGTTTCTCCGTATTTTTCTTTATATGAATTAACAAATTCTTGGACTTCTGGGTCAGAGTCATCTGGTGAATAGTGATTTACAAATACAGCACCTTCAACAGCATCTCCACCTATCTTAACTAATTCTGGTGAATCCCATCCGTCTCCACCCATTAATTGTGAAGCTATTCCTATCTTTCTAGCTTGGTCTGCAATAACTGGAACCACGCTATAATAATCAGGTAATACTAAAACATCTGGATTTGAACTCTTAATATTAGTTAATTGAGCTGAGAAATCCTTATCTCCATCATTGTAAGATATATACTCTACTACTGTTCCTCCATTAGATTCGAATTGTGCCTTAGCAGCTTCTGCAATACCTATTGAGTAATCTGAATCCTTATTATAAAGAATAGCCATTGTCTTTGCTCCAAGGTTTTCGCTAGCATATTTTGATATAACCTCACCTTGTGTTGCATCTATATAACATGTCCTAAATACATATTCTCCACCAGTTGTGGTAAGATTAGTTTCTGTACCTGAAGGAGTTATCATAGGAACACCATCAGCTGTAGCATTAGGTCCAACTGCATTAGCTGCTCCTGAAGTTACAGGCCCTAATAAAAGTTTAACTCCATCTTGATTTACTAATTTATCATAAGCATTTATAGATTTAGTTGGATCTGCTTCATCATCTTCAAACTTCAATACAACTTGCTTTCCGTCGATTCCTCCATTTGCATTAACCTTATCTAAAAATACTTGAGCTCCATTCTTAACTGATTGTCCATATGTTGATGCTGCACCAGATAATGGTCCTATTGCCCCAATTACTATTTCACCTGCATCATCAGATGAACCTTGTCCATTTCCGCAGCCAACTAGCCCCATAGTCAGCATAGATAAAGCTAATATTCCCCCTAATAATCTCTTTTTCATACCTTTTAGCCCCCTTTTTTTTATTATTCTCAAAATTTCATCCCCAAATTAACTTTTTATCAAAATTGCATCATTTAATAAAACGTTTTATCAACCATAAACCAATATGTTTGATAATGTATTCAAAATATAGCTATTTTGTTATTAATTAGTTAATATTTGTTTTATATATTAACATCCTTTTTTTACCATGTCAATATAGTTTTCACAATTACAAAAAATTCATTACTCTTATGTAAAATAAAAGAACTTTGACCACACTTATAGTTTTCTGCTTCATCATTGTAATATTTTAACATTACAATACTTATAGCTATAAACTATAGATTATCAAATTACTAACAGTCCCTTAACCATCGTGACTTGTACTCACAAAGTATATTTCATAACCTTTTTTGTTATCTAAAAGATAACTTTGATGTCCTTATATTAATGCAGTATGTATATTTTTAAGGATTTCCGAGATTATGCTCAACATCATCTGTGTTGAATACTTTTGAACCATCACCTCATATATAAGGCTTATTAATAATTTAATAATATAAAGATGGAATTATGCCCTAACATAATATTAGGTCTGTGTCCCAACTCTATGATGTGAAATCAAAGTTCTAGAAGTAGTTTTTCTACTTCTTACTATTGTTCTAACCACTTTTTTGTCCTATTATTCTAAACTTTTATTATTTTTTTTATTTATGTTATAATTACCTTGTACCTATTTTATACTTTGGAGGAAATGTAATGAAAAAAAGGATTTTATCAATAATTTTAATATCAGCATTATCAATCTCTTTATTTGTTGGTTGTGGAAACAACAATGATAATAATAATGTTCAAAATTCTAATCAAGAACAACACGAACAACAACCAGAAGATTATAAAAAAGACGATGAAATTTCTTCAGATGATAAAAATGTCGAATCAAATGTAGTTGTTGAAGAAATTACTGAAGAAAAAATAGAAGAAAAATTTACTGAAATTATGGACTACTTATATACAAAAGATTACTCTAATGAAGAACAATCTATTGAAGCTGAGAATTACATAAAAGAAAACTTTACACCAGAAGGTGCTGAAAACATGATAAATAAGATAATATCTTATGGCGAAAAAGTTTCTTATTCTGATTTACTTATCACATTAGTAAAAAATATAGAAAATAATGATGCTAGATATGAATCAATGTACGAAATAAGATACAATGTGTCTGTAACTATAGGTAAACCTAGTATTTATTCTGACGTAATTGCTAAAGTTGTAGTAGATAAAGACGGTAAGATATTCATCGAAAGCATAAATGATTTTGAATTTTAATAGGCTGCCATTGGTAGCTTATTTTTTTACTAAAATAAAAGACTATTCTCTAAAATCTGATAATATATTACTTCAGATTTAATTAATTTTGAATATTTATCCATAAATATGTTCATAATTTTTAGATAAGCAAATATATTTGGAGGATATTCATGATAAAGAATAAAAAATCTAAACCCCACTCTAAAAATCGAGCCTTTACATTAATAGAATTAGTAGTTGTTATAGCTATAGTTGCAGTATTAGCTGCTGCCTTTACCCCTAAATTATCGGGTTATATGGATGAAGCTAGAAAAGTTGTAGTTTTAGATCAAGCAAAAAGAGTATTAACAGCCTATGAAAACCTAAATCTAAAATTCAATACACTAACAGAAAAAGATTATATAGAATCAGTCGTAAGTTTATCTGGAAGCCCTGTAACTTTATCCGAAATTACTAAAATTCCATCAAAATTTACTATTGAAGATTGCAGAAATTTACTTAATACCGAAAAATATGACTTTACTATGACCAACGGAATAGTTACAACAATAAATTCTAGATAATAATATAAGAGTTACTTACTAAATTATTAGTTCGTAACTCTTATTAAAATTCTATATATTATTTATACAAAAAACTTTTTATATCTATATTTCCTTCGCTTTTACTTCCATTGAGTTAATTTTAACTCCTTCTCCACCACAAAATCCGCTAATATTAATAAAAATCTTATTATTTTTAGAATATTTTCTTCCCTCTAGCCGTTTTTCATATAATATAGTCTTACTATTATAATCTTTTATAATAAGATTACATACAATTGTTTCTTCCTCGTTTAGCTCTATTTCTCCTATTAATATTAATTTTTCACTATCAATAACTATATCATTATCATCTTTGAGATACATTACATTCTGAAGATTTGAACCATTATTATTAGTTAATCTAGTGAATATATTACTTTTATTATCTTCTTTAACTTTATAAAATTGATACGTAAAATTATTGCTATTGTCTTCATTTAATGTATCTCTAATACCAACTGTAAGATTAAATCCATTTCCTTTGCTATTACTTAACTCATCTAATATCTCTATTTCTGCATCAAAATATAATTTTTGACTTTTCAAATCAAGATTTTCATTTCCTAACTCAACCCATGCCCTAGTTCCAACTATCAAAGAAGAATCTTTTATATAAACTTTTTTAGTGTTTTCTATAGATTGATCATATATCTTTCAATCATGTATATAACCTGCATTTCCGAAATCACTTTTATAAAATACTATTTCTTTGTTTTCATCACTTGTGCTTGGTGGTATAGTATCATCAACTAATACTTGTTTAGCTTTAATATCATAAGTATAACTTGCAATACTATCTATTATATCACTCTCATATATTTCTGTATTATCATCTATACTCCATTCTATTTTAGCTGAAACAACCTTTTCATTAGGATTTACTATAGTTGTATAGTGATTTTTTGATTCTGTTTGATTCACCCCATCTATGGTTAATGTCAAATACTCTATTAAGTCTTTAGCTCCTTCACTTGTTGACTTGTCTTTATTATTATTTTCACTCTTTTCACTTAAACTAATAGTAAATTCAACTGGATAATCATTATCATTTTTTAATTTTATAGTATCTGCCGATAATACATCTCCAGGCTTGATTTCAGCTTCTGATACAAATTCACTATCTGCGCTTACTTCAAAAGTTGCTACACTTACCTTCTTATTTACTATCTCAAATTTCTTTGTAAATAAGAAGGTAAGCTTTCGAAACTTAAGCTACCTCCTATAATAAAACATAATAAAATTATGAAAAGCGATGCTGTCTTTTTATCTATTTTCTTCATACTGTTCCTCCTGTTTTATATTTTTTTCTTTACCTATATTTAAATAAATAAGATACATTAATAATAAAATTCCTACTTTTATCATTGGATTCATATACTTAAAATAATCTAAAACATATCCAAGCATAGGTATTTTAAATACATATTTACCAACAATATTTTCACTCATTATAGAAATATCATCTTCCACATTATTTCCATCGCCTTTAGTTATAAACATTATCTCTTCGTACTGATTATTGATAATCCCTGATACTCTATGAGTAATTATTATATTTCCTTCTACAAAAGTTATTATGTCTCCTACTTTAATATCATCACTCTTTACTTTTTTTGCTACTAAATAATCTCCAGCATTAATAGTTGGTTCCATACTTCCTGTACTTATTGTAAATCCATACACCCCTAAAATATTAGGTATGACTTCTTCTCCTTTATAAACATTATAAGAAGATATTAAATATGATATTGCACATATTAATACAAAACTCCATACTGTATTACTAATTTTTATCCTTAAATTAAATACACTACTCACCTCATTATTATCCATTTTTTGTAATTACGTCTTGATTCTATCCTATCAAAACAATTTTATTCATCATTATTTTACTTTTTTACCTTTTTTTATTTTTTGTTGTAAAATAAAAAAAAAAAAAGAGAGTTTTAATCTCTCCTAATAATTATCAAAATTATCCAAAAAATAAAGCCAGCATATTGCTGGCTTAAAATTTCCTAAATTATAAGTTTAATCCTTACTTTTCAACTGTTCCATCTTAATTAAATGCTAAAGAATTCTGTAAATGCTTTAACTGTATAGTAGTTATCTTTAACAGCTGCTAACTCTCTTATAGAGTGCATTCCTAAAACTGGTGCTCCCATATCAATTACAGGAATGTTTAATAAAGCTGATGTTATTGGTCCTATAGTACTTCCACCTCTAACGTCTGACCTATTAACAAATTTTTGGAATGGAACATTTGCTGCTTCACAAACTGATGCAAATACTGCTCCATTAAAGCTATCTGTGCTATAGCTTCCTGATGCAGCTATCTTAAGAACAGGTCCATTTCCTAATACAGGTCTATTTGTTGGATCATGTTTATCTCCTAAGTTTGGATGTACTGCATGTGAAAGATCTGCAGAAATCATTATTGAATTTGATAATGCTCTGTAATAGCTTTCTGTATCTTTTCCTAATCCTAATATTATTCTTTCTAAAAGATTATTTAGTATAGAAGATGCAGCACCTTGAGCTGTTCTGCTTCCTATTTCTTCATTATCTATACATACCATAACCTTAGTTGCATCTATTTCTTTACTATCTATTAAAGCTTTAACTCCTGCAAATACCATCCATAGATCATCAAATCTACCAGAAGATATAAGCTCTTCATTCATTCCTATTAATGATCCTTTTTCGTACTCATATAATCCAAGTTCAAAGTTTAAGATATCACTCTTATCAACATTAAGCTCTTGCGCTAAAATGTTCATTAAATAGTCTTCTCTTTCTAGCTTGTCATTTATAAGTCCTAATAAAGGTAATGTATCTACTTGTGCATTATATTTATAACCATTGTTTACTTCTCTATTCATATGTATAGCTAAGCTTGGGATTATTAATAACGGTTTATTTATATTAACTAATCTTATTTCTGGTTTTAATGGAGATGAACCTTTTACTGCAACTTTCCCAGCAATTCCTAATGGTCTATCATACCAAGTACTTAATATCGGTCCTCCATAAACTTCTGTGTTTAACTTTACATATGTATTTTCAGAAATCATTTGTGGATTTGTCTTTATTCTAAAACCTGGTACATCTGTATGTGCTCCTATAAGTCTAAATCCTGCCTCTTCTATATTTTCATTTCCAACTTCAAAAGCTATAAGAGCAGAATCATTTTTTACAACATAATGTTTATCCCCTTTTTTAAGGTTCCATTTATCTGCTTCCTTTATTTCAGTAAATCCAGCTACGTTTAACATAGCTTTTACAGATTCTACTCCATGAGACGCTGATGGACTATTATATAAAAATTCTATAAGTTCTTTTGCTAATACTTTTTCCATGTAATTCTCTCCCTTTTTGCTTTATTGCGTATACTTTATAATATATCCTATTTTCATATTTTTCTCAATAATATATGCTTATTGACTTTTGTTTTTGGATAAATTAGGATATAGAATATAAGAGAATCCTTGTTAATATATTTAGTATAAATATATTTATAATCTAACTTCTAGCTATCAAATTACTCAAGCTTTTAGTTAGTTTCAAATTACCAAATAAGGGCTTTTGATTTTGAACTAATATTTATTTTAGTTAATGCAAAAAATATTTCTGAGGTGTTTTTAATATGATAACAAATTACCTAATTAAAACATTCGTCAAGGATAATGAAAAAGTCGATAATATCAAAGTTAGAAATGCTTACGGTAACTTAGCTGGTGCTGTAGGTATATTAGTTAATGTATTATTATTTGCAATAAAGTTATCCGTTGGCCTTTTAGCTGGATCGGTAGCTGTAATGGCTGATGCCTTTAATAATCTATCTGATGCAGCTTCTTCTATCATAACTATAATTGGATTTAAAATGGCTAATAAGCCTGCTGATGCAGAGCATCCTTTTGGACATGGTCGTATAGAGTATATCTCTGCTTTAATAGTGTCATTTTTAGTTATGTTAGTAGGATTACAATTTATTAAAAGTTCTTTTGAAAGAATAACTAATCCTTCTATTGTAAAATTTGAAGTTATACCATTTTTACTTCTTCTTGTATCTATATTCTTTAAATTGTGGCTTTCTAAATTTAATAAAACTGTAGGTCACAAAATAAATTCTTCAGCTTTAAAAGCTGCTGCTACTGATGCTTTAGGAGATGTATTTACTTCAAGTACAGTTGTTATTTCATTCTTATTAGCAAAGTTTACTCAATTCCCTCTTGATGGATATATAGGAGTATTTGTTGCTTGTGCTATTATATATTCTGGATATGGACTTATAAAGGAAACTTTAAATCCTCTTCTTGGAGAAGCTCCAGATCCAGTGTTAGTTAATAATATCTCAGATATGGTAATGTCTTATGAAAATATTAATGGTATTCATGATTTAGTAGTACACAACTATGGTCCTGGAAGAATTATGGCATCAATTCATGCTGAAATACCTTCTGATATTGATGTTATGACTATACATCATATAATTGATACTGCTGAAAGAGAGATTTCAAAAAAGTTAAATATATACTTAGTAATACACATGGATCCTATTTGTGTGGACACTGATGAAATTATTGATGCTCGTAAAATTGTTGAAGATGTATTAAAAACATATCCAGCAGTTAAATCGCTTCATGATTTTAGAGTTGTTGGAGAAAATGATATTAAAAATTTAATTTTTGATATAGTAGTAAATCCTACAGATTTAAATGATTGCTTTACTAAAGAAAAGCTTTCTCAATTTATAGAACGAGATATTAAAAAGCTACACCCGCAATTTAATTGCATAATAACAGTAGATTTAGAACTAATATAATAAATTTCTTCAGGTATAAAAATCATTATGTTCAATTTAAAAGTTTGTTCAAAAAAG
>ERZ791785.1070-NODE-1070-length-15690-cov-2.298433_pt1 | contig 15690 bp, 9 predicted proteins | sample MGYA00509947_ERZ791785 | MGnify/ENA primary metagenome ERZ791785 (study PRJEB30046, sample SAMN00791982) | human gut metagenome | study: EMG produced TPA metagenomics assembly of the A metagenome-wide association study of gut microbiota in type 2...
GAAGCCGAACAACTGGCCTATTGCGGCTGGACGGGATTCAACCCTCACTGCATCCTGCCCGCAAGAGAAAACAACATACCGATACGTTTGCTATGTTCGATGGAGCCTGCAGAAGGAGGAACTTTGATTTCAAATTCACAAAGCGGAGAAAACATAAAGGCCATTACCGCCAGAGACAATATTTATTACATTAAATTCCAATCGAACCGAACGTTACGCCCCTATCTGTTCATCAGCAAAATATTCGATACTTTTGCCAAATACCACACTTCCCTGTGCCTGTTCGCCTCGTCCGGTTCTGATGTATCTGTTGCCATCAACGACAAAGAGCGTTTATCGCATATACTCCACGAACTCTCACGATATGCAGTCACGGTGGTAAAAGACCACATGTGCATCCTTTCGGCCATAGGTAACATGCAGTGGCAATGCGCCGGATTTGAAGCCCGAATCATAAATGCTTTGGCCACCATCCCGATCCGAATGATCTCTTATGGCAGTAATAACAACAATGTTTCACTTGTCATCAGGGCAGAAGATAAGAGAGAAGCATTGCAACGACTGAACGACACGCTGTTCGCTCCCTGCCATGCAAATCCTTCTCAGATACATGTTCCGACATTAAAACACAGTTAGCAAAACACTACGGGCCGGCAGTCTTTCCCTTTAATGGGAGATTGAACAACATGGGGATGTTTTGGTGCAAAACATCCCCATGTTGTATATAAGAACATCCCCATGTTATCACACACAACATCCCCATGTTTTAATATCTAACATACCTGTATCACTCCACAGACGATAAGGAGATAGTAGTATATCTTTTGGTGTAACTGCACTTCCGTAAGTAAGATAACCCATACTTGTTAATTTTTTAAGCTTTTCCATGAACCTTTTTAAGTCGGCAAACGTTTATTTCCATAGGAAACTATTTTAAAACGAAAATATATTCAAATGAAGATTATTATTATTGGAGGCGTAGCAGGAGGAGCTACTACTGCAGCCCGTATCAGACGTTCGGACGAAACAGCGGAAATCATCTTGTTGGAAAAAGGAAAGTACATATCTTATGCCAACTGCGGACTGCCCTATTATATAGGGGACGTTATCGAAGAGCGTGAGAAACTATTCGTACAGACTCCCGAAGCTTTCGGAGTACGTTTCAGGGTAGACGTGCGTACCGAGAATGAAGTTATTTTTATCGACCGGAAGAAAAAGACAGTAACCGTCCGCCTTAAGAGTGAAGACACTTACGAGGAGAGTTATGACAAACTGTTAATATCCACCGGTGCATCTCCTGTACGCCCACCATTACCGGGCATTGACTCAACCGGCATCTTTACTTTGCGGAATGTAGCAGACACCGACCGCATTAAAGCATATGTCAACAATCGGCCTCCCCGCCGGGCTGTCGTGATCGGGGCCGGATTCATCGGACTGGAAATGGCAGAAAACCTGCATGCACTGGGAGCGCAAGTATCTATTGTCGAGATGGGCAACCAGGTGATGGCACCTATTGACTTTTCAATGGCAGCACTGGTTCATCAACATTTGATGGAGAAGGGTGTCAACTTATACCTGGAGCAAGCTGTCGCATCGTTTGAGCAAGCAGGCAAAGAAGTGAAGGTAGTCTTCAAGAACGGACAATCCATCCTGGCGGATATCGTGATTCTATCTATCGGCGTGCGCCCGGAGACAACGCTGGCAAGAGCTGCCGAACTTACGATCGGTGAAGCGGGAGGTATCGCAGTAAATGATTATTTGCAGACTTCCGACGAGTCGATCTATGCCATCGGTGATGCCATTGAATTCCGCCATCCCATTACGGGCAAACCTTGGCTGAACTATCTTGCCGGACCCGCCAACCGACAGGGACGTATTGTTGCCGACAACCTGCTGGGTGCACAGATTCCTTATGAAGGAGCCATCGGTACCTCCATCGCAAAAGTATTTGACATGACAGTAGCCTCAACCGGACTTCCGGGAAAGCGGTTAAAGCAGGCGGGCATTGTATATGCATCTTCAACCACTCATCCGGCCTCGCATGCAGGATACTATCCGGACGCTATGCCGATGAGTATCAAAATAACCTTCGATCCCCAAACAGGCAAGTTGTATGGCGGTCAAATTGTGGGGTATGATGGCGTGGACAAACGAATTGACGAACTTTCTCTTGTCATCAAACACGAGGGAACGATCTATGACCTGATGAAAGTGGAGCAGGCGTATGCGCCTCCTTTCTCTTCGGCAAAGGACCCCGTAGCCATCGCCGGTTATGTAGCCGAAAACATCATCCTCGGCAGAGTAAAACCCGTATACTGGCGCGACCTGAGAGATATCGAACTGAAAGATGTGTTCCTGCTGGATGTGCGTACACCGGACGAATTTGCATTGGGTTCACTGCCCGGAGCAGTAAATATACCATTGGATGAAATACGTGACCGTATTGCTGAACTTCCTTCGAACAAGCCAATCTACACCTTCTGCGCCGTAGGGCTGAGAGGATATCTTGCTTACCGCATCCTGATCCAGCACGGTTTCAAAGAAGTATATAACCTCTCCGGCGGATTGAAGACCTATCGTGCTGCTACCGCTCCCATCATCTTGCACGAAAATGAAGAAACAGACGACACGCCTTCTGCGCAAGACAGCCCGGCGAAACCTTCTGTGGGAGCTGAGGCACCCCAAACTACAACGGCTGCAAATCCTAAGACAATCCGGGTGGATGCCTGCGGATTACAATGTCCGGGCCCGGTCCTAAAGATGAAGAAAACAATGGATACGCTTGTTCCGGGCGAGAGAGTTGAAATTGTGGCTACAGACCCGGGATTCTCGCGGGATGCTGCCGCATGCTGCAACTCTACCGGAAATAAATTTATCTCCAAGGATAGTACCGGAGGGAAATCGGTAGTAGTCATTGAGAAAGGCGAACCCCAGGCTTGTAACCTGACTACGACATGTGACAGCAAAGGTAAAACTCTGATTATGTTCAGTGACGACTTGGACAAGGCACTTGCCACTTTCGTCCTGGCCAACGGCGCAGCTGCCACCGGACAAAAAGTAACTATCTTCTTTACTTTCTGGGGGCTGAATGTGATTAAGAAATTGCATAAGCCCAAAGTGGAGAAAGACATTTTCGGCAAGATGTTTGGTACAATGCTCCCATCCAGTTCGCTGAAACTGAAACTTTCTAAAATGAGCATGGGAGGTATGGGTGGAAAGATGATGCGATACATCATGCACCGGAAAGGCATCGACTCACTGGAATCCCTGCGGCAGCAGGCTCTGGAGAACGGGGTGGAGTTTATTGCTTGCCAAATGTCGATGGATGTGATGGGAGTAAAACGTGAAGAGTTGCTCGATGAAGTTACGGTAGGCGGAGTAGCCACTTATATGGAACGTGCCGATAATGCTAACATCAATCTGTTTATTTAATAAGGAAGTATGAATACAATATGTAAGATGCGCGATATCTACAAAGCACTCTCCATTTTCGAAACGGCATTTGAAGAGGTGTATGGAATATCGCTGAACGAAGCAATGGTGCTATGTGCGTTGCGCGAAGCCGGAAAGGAAATTACCTCGACTGCTATAGCCGAACGAACGGAAATGGCTCCGTCGCATACGTCGAAAGTCATCCGTGCGGTAGAAGATAAAGGACTCATCCGACGGGCATTGGGTGAAGTAGACAAACGCCAGATGTACTTCAGCCTCACAGAGGCAGGCAAGAAGCGTTTAAACGAACTGGATCTGGACAAAGTAGAGATACCGGAAATGTTAAAACCACTGATATAAGTTTGTAACATCAGAGGTCACCACAGGTTACACGGATTATCACAGATCACCCATACAGACAGTCATCCATTTGACCTTCATCTGTACAGGTTTGTGTAATCTGTGGTGAAAACACCTCTGTAACTTTTCTATTCATCTACAAAGGGGCAAGAATGGGATCACTCTTCCAACCACTTCTTTATCAATCCGATGGCTTCTTCTTTCTCTTTTTGAGGCAAAGTGTGAATACGAGCCATGTGGCTACCCTTCGGCTGTACAAACACATGAATATTCTTTTTTCCCTTCAGCCAGGTGACTCCGGCTGCTGTCCACGGATCATACTGCCCATAAATAAAAATCATTTTCGGATCATTCTCTTTCAAAAAACGGGTTATCTTGTAACTCAGAGTCTCGTCAAATTCCATATCTGCAAGCTCTTCGGGGATCATCAAACGGCGAAGATAATCTTTACTTGTTCCAATTGAAAGATACTCCCGGAACGGACGAATATCATATCCATAATATCCCAATTCACGTGCCGCCTGGACAAAGAACGAAGTATTAGATCCCTCTTTCACAAAATAGGACGGTGCACTGATAGCAACCAAATGATCGAACAGCTCCTTGTCTGAAGCAGAAACTGACGGAATCCGGCTGACCGGAATACCCCACTGCCAAAGTGAAAAAGAATACTCAAGCACCGTATAATCATAAATGTCCTCTACAGGCGCACGGAACTGCAACTTCCTCACCGAACAGTATTTTTTAAAGTGAGGCAGTAAAGCAGCTTTACGCTTCAATACCTCCATCTGGAAATCTTCCACCTTTTGACGATCATCGGGCATAGCTACTGTTCGCAGAAAAGGCTCATGACGCCCATCTTCGACCGAACGGCAAAGTGGAGCCACATAAGGAACCGTAATATCTATATCATCCGGAAAGTAAGTACGATAAAGCATCGCTGTCTGTCCTCCTTTACTGATTCCGGTAGCAATCCATTTTCCCGGATAAATGGAACGAAAAGCCTCACGAATAGCATGCAGATCCCTGGCAGAATTCCAGGCTGTCAGATACTTCCAGTCTTTCGGTTTAGGGGTCGATTCAAGGAAATAGCGATGTTCTACTGCAATGATATTGGTATTGAACAGCTTAGACAGTTCCTCGTAATATCCGGGATTCAGGGAACGAGCAGCTCCGTAGCCTTCAGTTACCATCAGTGTCGGCCGGTCATATCCCACATGCGCAACGATAACCCGCTGGCTGAAAGATCCTTTTTCGGGATGACTATGATCTAATGGCTGTTTGAAACGTAACAAATACTTTTCCGCAAAGAGAGAGGTCTCTAACGATTGGGTACGGATGATAAGGGTAATTGTATTCAACTTCGTCAGCAAATCCGACTTTGCTGATAAAGGAAGAGTTATGGACAGCAAAAGAATGAAAAGGGAAAGTGTCTGCCAGATGCGTAGGTTCTTCATATTTATTTCGGTTTTAATTTTGTACAAAGATAGATCTTTCACCAAAGCCTCCAAGTAATCATACTGCATTTTAACATTATTCTTTGCGAACCTTTTAACAAGAGTCTTGTTATTTTCTGCAAACGCCTTAAGGTACCAGGGCAAGTTTTTTTTAATTAACCTAAACATTATAAAGATATGAAGAGATTAATTCCCATCTTATTGGCGGTCTTTGCATTCGCAGCCTGCGAAAAAGACCCTGACATGGACAAATTGGACAATGACTATTTGGTTTACACCAACTACGACAAGAAAGCTGACTTCAAACAATTCAGCACGTACTACATCCCTGACAGCGTTCTCGTCATCGGAGATAAAAAAGATCCGGAATACTGGAAAGGTGAAGCAGCAGAAGCTATCATCAATGCGTACAAAGAAAACCTGAATAGCAAAGGTTTTACATATACAGACAATAAAGATGCTGCCGACCTGGGTATACAGGTAAGTTACGTTCAAAGTACTTATTACTTCACCGATTACGGACAACCTGAGTGGTGGTGGAACTATCCCGGATACTGGGATGCACCTTACTGGGGTAATTGGGGCGGCTGGTATTATCCGTATGTTGTAAACTATAGCATTACAACCAACTCATTCCTTACTGAGATTATGAACCTGAAAGCTCCTGAGGGTGAAAAACAAAAACTCCCCGTTTTGTGGGGCAGTTTCCTGAGCGGACCTGCAAGCTATTCCGGTAAAGTGAACCAAACTCTGGTTGTTCGCGCAATCAATCAGTCGTTTGCACAGTCACCCTATCTCACTAACAAATAATTTAATCAAGAACCGTTATGAAAACAATGAAATATATTTCTCTTAGAGTACTGGCCATAGCGGCCCTTGCTCTGGCCTTTGCCATGCCGGCCAAGGCACAGTTATCAGATAATGGATACGCTAACGTGGACTGGCAGTTCAACGCACCACTGAAGAATCACTTTGCCGACAAAGGCAGCGGATGGGGTATGAACTTTGAAGGCGGTTACTTTGTAACTCCTAATCTCGGACTCGGACTCTTTATGAACTACAGCAGTAACCACGAATACTTCCCACGCGCAACTTTCCCTGTTGGCGAAGGAACCGTGAATACTGACCAGCAACATACCATCTTCCAGTTACCTTTTGGTGCCGCTGCACGTTATCAAATGAATCGTGGCGGAGCATGGCAACCTTATTTCGGTGTCAAGCTGGGTGCCAATTATGCGAAAGTACGTTCTAACTACAATATGTTCGAAACCCGCGATAATACTTGGGGATTCTACGTATCACCGGAAATCGGTCTTAACGTATACCCTTGGGCTTACGGTCCGGGTCTGCATATCGCCGTTTACTACAGCTATGCTACCAACAAGGCCAATGTGCTGACTTACAATGTAGACAAGCTGAACAACTTCGGCTTCAGGGTAGGTCTTGCCTTCTAAAAAGAGCAGAGGTACCTGACTATATATACAAAAGAGGCTGTTATATCACATGACAGCCTCTTCCTTTTTAAAAGCAATACATAGTATGCTTGCCTTTCATTTGACAACTTTATCAATCACTATTTATCTAAATAAAGGCCAATTGGAATCTTCTATATGGGCTTCTTTCATAATCGCTTTCAATTCATCCGCTTTCTCGGGATATTGATTCAGCACATTGTACTTCTCCGACGGATCAGAAGCCAGGTTGTATAATTCGTAATAGGGCTTATTTCCCCGTATATTCATGTGAACAAGCTTCCAGTCACCTTTGCGGACTGCCTGACGCCCATTCATCTCAAGAAATTCGAAATAAAGATATTCATGTTCTTTCTGTCCTTTACGGTTTTGTAACAGAGGAAGTATACTGACGCCATCCATATTCCGGGTATCCGCTTTCGGATTCAACACTTCCCTGAAAGTGGGCATTAAGTCCCAGAATGAACACATGAAATCGGTTTCCGTACTGGGTTGTACGTGTCCGGGCCACGATATGATCATGGGTACACGGATACCACCTTCGTACACGTCACGTTTATACCGGCGCCATATGCCATTACTGTTGAAAAAGTCCGGATCGGCACCACCCTCCATATGAGGACCATTATCACTCGAAAAGATGATAATGGTATTATCGTATACTCCCATATCTTTCAACTTCTGTACAATCTGCCCTACATATACATCCAACCGATAGACCATTGCAGCAAATGTAGCGTGCGGATAGAACTGAGTACAATATCCTCCTTTACGGAAAGCAGGACTTCCGGGCTCCACTCCACGATAAGGCTTCTCGGGGTACTTCCCACGAAACTTCTTAATAATACTATCTTCAGGTACTATCAGTTCGGCATGCGGAATAATGGTAGGATACCACATAAAGAAAGGTTGATCTTTCTCCTTAGCGGCTTCATCCAGAAAAGCCAATGCTTTAGAGTGAATCAGATCCTGCGAATAAGTACCCTTCCCATATTGCACATTGAGATTATTGTCCGGCAAATCTACCCGTTTATCGTTGTCCCACAAATGATCGGGATAATAGCTGTGTGCCAGCAACTGGCAATTATATCCGTAAAACTGATCGATTCCCTGTTTGTAAGGGTCCCCCGCGGAACCGATATAGCCAAGCCCCCATTTACCAAAGGCACCTGTACGATAACCGGCATTACGGAAATCATTGAAAATAGTCTGTGAGTTTTCCGGCAATGGGAATTGTCCTTCCGGAGCAAGCTCTTTATTTCCACGGATAGCCGTATGCCCGCTATGGGTTCCGGTTATCAGACACGAACGTGAGGGAGCACTAACCGTTGTTCCCGAATAACATTGGGTAAAACGCATTCCGTTCTGTGCCAACCGGTCGATATTAGGAGTCTCAAACTTTTCCTGCCCATAACAGCTTAAGTCTCCGTATCCCAAATCGTCAGCCAATATGAAAACGACATTCGGACGGGTTTGTTCCTTTGCTTTCTTCTGCCGGGCCAACGCCTGCTGTGTAGAAGCCATTCCCACGAGCAGTGCACTTCCGAGTAATAATTTCTGATTCATAATGTTCATTTAAAGTTTTCAAAACAAAAAGAAGAGAATGTTTCAAAAGCCTCCTTACCACAGATCACTCAGATTATAACAGACTATCCATGCGGATAACCTATATTTTACTATTTCATCCGTGTAATCTGTGGTGCCTTTGACACATTCCCTTCTTCTCAAAATTTAATTAAAAAGAACGGCTACAGATCCTTTTATTCCCATCCCGGGTTTTGTGTCAAGTTAGGATTAAGAGCTATTTCTTCTAACGGAACCTGATAGAGATAATATTTCTCCAGCCAGCCTTTTCCTTCCTTCAACGGATCGTTGAATAGATAGATATACCCTTCGGTCATCGATCCGTTCGCCCCGTCTGAAGTTCCGGTCATTTCGTTGAGCAACGTCAGTGAGCTGAGTTCCGTCTTTGAAATCCACATACCTTTCTGCTGCATATTGACGAACCAAGGAGCCATTCTCCAGCGACGTACATCATAAAAACCAAATCCTTCGCCCATCAATTCGATAATACGTTCACGACGGATTTCCCATAATACCGGATCAACGAGTATGCCGTTATCATTTCCTTTCGGATAATATTTTCCACGTTTCGGGTCAAAGTTACCATCAATCTGGGCTACTACCATATCGGCTACACCGGCACGTTTACGCAACTTGTTGATCGTCTCGTCGGCAATGGTTTGTGTAAATTGATTCGTTTCGAACATAGCCTCTGCATAGTTCAACAAGACCTCTTCAATTTTAAAGACAGGTTTGTCGGCAGTATTCACCTGGGCATTATTATAGTTTTCCTCCCAATTATCCCAGTTCTTCCATACATAATATCCCGAACGGGAAGCCACATAGGCATGCGGTCCATATTTCTTTCCTTCAATTGTGTATTGTGCGCCCCCTTGCAGGTTAGGAACACGACGTACCAATGAAGCACTCCAGTTTTGTCCCGGCAAGCGCTTCATGCCAATACCCGGATTACTGCACGACTCGTTAGCTCCCATGATATCAATATATTCGCGATCGGCAGGATCACTGGTATAAGACCATGTGGAATAATCCCCCTTACCATCTTTTACCTTATAAGGCGGCATGATGGTGTGATACATACGCGGGTCACGATTGCGGAAAGTAGCATAAATATCCTTATCTCCCTGATATTGGTCTGAATGGGAAATAGTCTTGCCATCTTTACACAAATACAAGTCTACCGTTCCCTGATGCATTTCTATATCATGTGAAGAGGTGTGTTCATAATAGCACGAATGTCCGGGTTTAATGGTTTCCAGCCACTGCTGATACAGAATGACTCCCTGTACCTTACTCAGATCCTCTGTTGTCCACATTTCACCATATCCGGCTGCCGGCTGTCCGTCGGTACCATAATATAATGTAGGATAATCCGCCATCAACAGCTTCGATACACGGATACATTCTTCGAAGTATTTGTCATAACTACCCAATTCATGATATTTGCGCCAAGTTGCTTCGCGAAGTGTGAAACGTGAAAGAGCCGCACGTACACAATCACGGTTGATAGTATTCGAACCGTCCTTTTTCTCGTAAACGGACGCGTCACCGATATTTTGTTCGGCCCATTGCAAGCGCTCCAGGACTTTATCAGCCACTTCCAGACGGGGCATCCGCGTTCCGTAAGCTTCTTCAGAGGTTTCGTCCAGTGGTTTATCGATCCAAGGCACATCACCGAAACGGTCTATCAACTCCATATACCAAAATGAGTGGAAGAAATATCCAACAGCTTTCCAGTGATTCTTTTCAGCTTCTGTCATATCAGAATCATCCACATGCGAAAGCATCAGGTTGATACGGCGAATGAATGTAGAGAAGTTCCATCCATTACCCGACGTAGCATTGGTCACTGTCTGAAACGCATATTTATTCTGACTGCTGGCTCCACGTTGATTCAGGTATCCGGCATACACATCACCCATATAGTGAGAGTTACGCCCGATTGCCGTTGTAGAAGTGGCGATATTCGTATTAGAGAACATTTCATAACATGGCCACATAAAGGCCTTAAAATTGTCATACGACTTGAATGCATTTTCTTCCGTCAGGCTGGTTACAGGATATTTCTCAAGGAAGCTATCGTTGCATCCCGCCAGTATCATCCCTGTAAAGAGGGTTAAAAACAATAATATCTTTTTCATATTCATGTATCAGATTAGAGTTTATAATGTGATATTTATACCGAACGAAACTGTACGGAATGCCGGATAGTTCCATTCTATTCTCTCCGGGTCGATACCCGAAGGCAAAGAGGTGAAAGTAGCTACGTTTTCAACACTGACAAACGCCTTCATTTGTGAAAGGAAGATCTGAGACAACCACTTCTTTGGTAAATTGTAAGACAAAGTGATGTTCTTAATACGGAGATAAGAAGCATCAGACAAGTATTTGTCGCTCTGACGGAGGTTTGAACCGGAATTACCTCGGTTACCATACAGACGGGGATACTTCGCATTCGGATTGACTGCCGTCCAGTCACCGTTGTCAGGATCTTTAGGCATCCAGTAATCACTCAAACCGTCAAACAACGGAATGAAGTTATCACCGTTCATCGGGAAAGTCAAGACATTCGAAATCCAGTAATCACGCTTTCCTGTTCCCTGAAGGATAACATTGAGGTCGAAACCGGCATAGTTAGCTCCCAGATTGATACCATACTGATAACGCGGAGTCGTATTACCGATCACTTTACGGTCACCCGGATTGTCGAATGTATTGTCACCACTGGTAATTACATTAGTAGAACTTTCATCATCACGGAGGTTTTTGAATTTCACATCACCCGGACGTACGTTATAACCATTGATCGAGGTTATTCCCTCTTTCAGTTTCCAGGATGATGTATCTTCGAAATCGTCCACAGAATAATAACCATCGGCTACATAGCCCCATATCTCTCCCATCACCTGTCCGGGATAGAAACTGCTCAGCAACTTGGTGGTTGCATTATCATCGTATTTGGTAATTTTCGATTTATAATCCGACAAGTTGAATCCCAAACGATATCCCACCTTACCGATCTGGTCACGCCAGTTCAGGCTCAACTCCCAGCCTCGTGTACGCATATCGGCAGTATTCTGATAAGGAGCGCTTGCACCTACGACAGCCGGTAGCTGTACCCCCGGAGCAAGCATGCCGTTAGTGTTACGCTGATACCATTCAAATACACCATTCAGGCGATTGTTGAATAAGTTAATATCAAGTCCGACATTGACCGTACCTACTTTCTCCCATGTAAAGTTCTGACTTACCAAAGCCGGCAACGAGCTGATAGAGGTGACATACGTATTGTCGATAATCCAGGAAGTAGATTTATTGCTGACACTCATTGTCGGAGTGAAAGTATACGGATTCACATTCTGGTTACCGATCACACCATATGATGCGCGAATCTTCAATCCGTCCAACCAGTTACGGGTAGACTCCATAAACTTCTCCTGAGCGATCTGCCAACCGGCTGATACAGAAGGGAAGAAACCGAAACGAGAGCTCTTCGGGAATTTAGAAGAACCGTCATAACGTCCGTTCACTTCCAGCAAATATTTGTCCTGATAATTATAGTTGACTCTAAAGAATCCACCACGTACGGCATATTCACTGTATGAGTCGGTAGCCTTGATGGTGCCGGTTCCCGATCCCATGGCCGGTACGTCTATCACCGCCTGATTGTAAGAATAAGCATCCAATGTTTCCTGATAGCTCGACTCCTGGTTGAATCCTGCCATTACTTTGAAATTATGGTCACCGAATTTCTTACTATATGTAGCGTAAACGTTGATAGCGTTATAATTCGTATGCTGTTTGTACTTTCTCAGATAATCGTCTACAAATGATTTTGAACTTCCTCCCTGAATGGTAGTATAGTCATACTGTCCTGTATACCAGTGGTAATCATAGATGTTTTTATCAAATGTATATTCAAATACAGCTTCCAGTCCCTTTAGTGGTTTCAATATGGATTTCAGGAAGATACGCGGATTGTCATTATTATTGTTTACCGGATTCGACAACAAGATCTGGTTGCGTGGAGTGAACAAAGGAAGATCCTCGTTTGCCAACGTATTGACTGATGCCGGCAGATCTCCTTCCGGATAATATGAAACCAAACGGGAATTATACACACCTCCCATTCCACCGGGTGAAGTCTGTAGACTATGCGCATAGCTCATAGTCACTTCCTGAGTGAACCAGTTAGTTACATCTGCCGAAATAAAGGTATTGATATTCATACGTTCAAACTTATCACGATCGGACACCAATACACCGTCATTCGAAGTATATCCACCCGAAATACGATAACGCAGTTTGTCCGTACCTCCTGAAGCGGAAATATTATGAGTCATCTGGAAACTGGTCTCCATAAAGTTCTTATAAAGATCTTTTTCATTCAAATAGTATGGTACACCGGATTCATCCATATAAATACCGTCTCCCACCGTATTGAAAGCAGAAGGGTTCTTCTGGTATTCACTCAGATATTCCATCCATTTGCTGACACTTGGCGAACCGAGCGACCAATAGGCATCTGAATATCCACAATCCAGATAAGCTTGCAGATAGTCCATCAGCGGAGCCTGTTTAGGCAGATTGACAGCTGTTCCGAAAGCAAAGTTATTGTTGTAATTCAATGAGAACTTAGCAGCACCTTTAGGGCGTTTAGTCGTAACGACAATTACACCACCGGCTGCACGTGCACCATAGATAGCTGCGGAAGCTGCATCCTTCAGTACACTGATTGACTCGATATCTTCGGGGTTTACCATATCGAGGTCACCTTCCACATTATCAATCAATACGAGTGGCTTAATGGTGTTTCCGTATGAACCGTCCGAGTTCTTGACACCCACCGAATAGGCTCCACGAATCTGGAACGACTTGCTGGTTCCGGGAGCATTACCTCCATTAGATACAAACAGTCCCGGCACGGCTCCCTGAAGAGCATCAGATGCATTCAAGATAGGACGGTCACCCAGTACCTCATCCATTTTCACAGAAGATACGGCTCCGGTCAGATTCGCTTTCTTCTGCGAACCATAACCTACTACCACTACTTCTTCCAGCGCCTGGGTATCATCCATCATAACCACTTTCAGTGAGGTTTGATTAGTTATCTTAATATTTTGTGTTATGTATCCTATATACGAAATACTGATCACAGCATTAGGATGGACCGAAAGAGAGAATTTACCATTGATATCGGTAATCGTACCATTGGAAGGGTTTCCTTTTTCTAAAACAGTAGCACCAATAATAGGTTCACCGACAGCATCGGTCAGTGTACCGGTAATCTTCCTTGCTTGCTGAACAGCAGCTACAGACTGGTTCTCATAAGTCTCTAAAGACGTAGCGAACACATAGTTCGGAGAGAGCAGGCCGGCAGAAATGCCAAGTCCTATCAGAACTTAAAATGACATGAAAGGATTACTTTTCTTTTTATATTACTTTATCATTTATATTAGGCGGAAAAACAAATCAATAAAAGAATTATTTTATATTATTTTTTAGTATTGTTTATTGTATTTATAAAAAATACAGTTAACTTTGTCTTCGAAAGTTAAATCTAATACAGGTAGAAAAGTAGGATCAAGAGGGTAAACAGACACATATAGAAGTCTTCTCAATTAGTCCTATCCCACTATCTAAAAACCAATTAAATATTAATACTTATGAGAAAATGCTCTCCAATTTCCCCTAACTCCTTTCGGAAAGTTCTGATAGAACTTAGAGTAGAGCACTCATTTTACTATTAATTTTAATACTTTTCTCTATCCCTGACTATTCTCAAACTTATTTCTTTACATTTAGAAAGTGAAACCCATATTTATAACCTGAATATCCCGGTGGATCAATAGTACTAAATAGAAATATCAGCATATCAAACATCATGAACCATAGGACGTTATACACAAATTCCTGACGGAGCAACGCTCTATCAGGAATTGATGTATAATAGACCTATATATGTAATGATTACTTTTCTTTCATCGCTTCGTAAATCGTTTCTTGAATTTTTTCCCTAATCTCAAGTTTAGATAATTTGTTCACCCAAGCATCGGGATAGGTACGATTACTAAGAAATACATAAATCAAGCCATTGTCGGGATCTACCCAGGCACAAGTTCCTGTAAATCCGGTATGCCCAAAAACAGTAACCGGAACAGAAGCAGCGCACGGACTTTTACTTTCATTCACCACATCCGGCTTATCAAAACCTAAACCGCGACGGCTGATTTTAGACTTTTCGGTAGTGAATAGAGCACAAGTTTCCTTGCTGAGATAACGTCTTCCATCCAACTCACCGCCATTGAGCAACATCTGATAAATACGTCCGACTTCACGAGCATTAGAGAAAAGCCCCGCATTACCCGAAATTCCCCCCTGGAAAGCAGCCGACTCATCATGGACAAATCCCTGCAAAGTAGTCTTACGCAGGAAACGGTCTACTGCAGAAGGTACTACCTCTTTTTTATCGAAGTAACGCAACGGCAGATAGGCAGTATGTTCCAATCCCATCGGCTGATAGAACTCTTGCCATAAATATTCATCCATCGGTTTTCCACTAAGCTCTTCTGCAAGCATCTGCAACAAGATAAACCCGACATCACTATAACGATAACTCTTGTCTTTTAACGGTGCTTCGGCTATTTTCTTCCGTATCTCTTCACGGAACGACCGGTTCAACCATAAACTGTCACAAACCTGAAGAGTATAATCACCGTTCTTCTCTTTAGACGTCATCCCCTTATTAAACCGGAATCTTGGATTTCCCCAGGTACGGACACCCAACCGTACCGTATGTAAGGCATCTTTCGACTGCTTGAACAGCGAACCTTTATAGCTTTTCCCGTCAATGGCCTCCTGATAGAAAAGCAGACCGGAAGGTAAGCCAGACTGATGCAAGAGCAATTCACGAATGGTCAGGTTCTCTTTATTCGTCTTGCGCAGGAAAGGCAGATAATCTGAAACTTTATCGGTCAGATTGAAACGACCTTTATCATAAAGCTTCATTATGGCCAACAACGTTCCTGTTGTTTTAGACAGAGAAGCCAAATCATAAATATCCGTCGGCTTCACTTTCTCGCTATTTGCATCTGTATGGTATCCGAAGCACCGGTCATACAAAGCCTTACCATCCTTCATCACCAGAACCTGACAACCGGGATAAGCTCCCTCCTTGATTCCCTCCAAAGCAATCGTGTCGATACGGCGGAGCACTTCCGATTTCATTCCATATTCTTCGGGTACAAAGTGGAAAGGAGTATGCGGAGTAATCGTAACACCCGAACCGGTAGGAAACAATCCGCCAATACTGGCCGACAGTCTTCCATCTGCCGTTGCTTTACCGAAAAGTAAATCAGCCACACGTTCCTGAACGTCGTCAC
>ERZ791785.1083-NODE-1083-length-15502-cov-3.363954_pt1 | contig 15502 bp, 10 predicted proteins | sample MGYA00509947_ERZ791785 | MGnify/ENA primary metagenome ERZ791785 (study PRJEB30046, sample SAMN00791982) | human gut metagenome | study: EMG produced TPA metagenomics assembly of the A metagenome-wide association study of gut microbiota in type 2...
GCGGTTTCGCTGGTTCGTTGCAAGCCGCGATCCTCGGTGACAAGGATTCCGCCAAAGGTACCGGCAGTGAAGCGGATCCGAACAATGACCCGGCTTCTCTTACTGTTAACGGGCTGCGCGCTGTCGAAGGCGGGCAATACGCCGGTGGCTTCTTTGGTCTTGCTGATGTATCCAGCGTCGCTTCCGTCGGCGGCGGCGAGGCCGGCGATAAGCAGGATACCAACCTGCTGCTCAAACTGCTCAAGGTCGGCAACGTGGGCGTGCTCGAAGCATTCCGCACCTTCATCTATGACGGTCAGGTCAACGGTGTGAGCGACGGCATCCAGATTGTCGCCCATGATTCCACCACAAAGGGCATGCTTGACTCGAAGCGTTACACCGGTGCGGTCGGTGGTTTCGGCGGTGGACTGATCAATGGCTCTGTGAAGCAGTCTGCGGTCACCAACCTCAACAGTGTGACCGGCGTGAACTACGTGGGCGGCTTCATCGGGCATCTTGGCAAATCCGGCACGGTCGCCGCCGACAATGCACAACTCGGCACGGATGCGCTCAATCTGCTTGGTGCTACGGCCGGCGTACTTGACATCTGGGGCTCGCACGTTGGCGATTCGCGCGTCACCGGCATCCCGGACGGTTATACCGTCACCGCCACACACCATGGCGACAATTACGGCAAAGCCACCGACAAGGCTACCGGACGTGAGGTCGCAGGCGGTTTTGTTGGATACGTGGATTTGGCCAGGGTGAAGGGCTGCACGTCTGACAATCTCAAGAAGGTCACTAGCGGTGAGATTGCCGGCGGATTCGTCGGTGAAACCAGCCGTGCCTATTTGGTTGACGCGAAGGTCAACTCTGCACTTGTGGAACTGCTGCTGCGAGTGGTGAACGCGCTGGTCAAGCTCCTGTACCTCGACAAGGCGGAACAGGTCGGCGTCATCAATTTAGGCAAGTGGTTCCCGGCCATCTTCGGCAAGGTATTCGATCTCAAGGTGCTTTCGGAAGGCAACGTGCTGTACGTGAACCTGTTCGGACTGAAGGTGAGCGTTGCTCTGTCCAAGGCTGATGATGAAAACCAGCAGCAGACCGACGTGGCGATTGTCACCATCGGCGATAGTGTCATCAAACTGCCTTGCAGCAAAGACGGCATTGATATGGATGGGTCGGGCAGCAACCTGACCGTCCAGCTCATCAAGGGCAACCGTACTCGCGTGGAACAGTCCACCGTAACGGGCATCTCCAATGGCTATGACGTGTTCGGCGGAGGGGCAACTCAGGATACCGACGGTGTGAAGGATCTTTCCACAGGCTACACGGGCGGCTTCGCCGGACTGAACGACGAGGGCGTGCTGGCAGACGACCACATGGTCTACGCCGACACGATCCGCGGTGCCAGCGGACTGGTCGACCCGTTCTCGAACACCAAACTCAAGTCCGTATGGGACTTCAACACCATGAGCGACATCCTCGGACCGGTCGATGACGGCAACGGCGACAAGGCATACAACACCTATCGCATTTACCGCAAGGCGGCCGCGAACGCTAGTGAGGCCCGCACCTCCGCACAGGACGGCAACAAGATCTTCTCGCAGAAGAACACGGCAGACGATGCGCTGAACACCGGACTCGATCGTTGGGAAGTGAAGCTGTTCGACGTGGTCAACACATACGACAGCAGCGCTGTGCACAGCTCCGCATCCGGCGACGCTGGTACCACATGGGTTGGCATCAAGGATGCCGTGACTGTGGCTGATGGCAGCAGCACAAAGCTCGATGCCTACCAGTCCCCGGCCAAGGCAGTGCTCATGCTCGACGCGACCGTGACCGACAACAACGGCGGACTCACCCCCGAACCGGACGACGGCCAGGACCCGTGCGGCAAGGACGGCTGCAAGACCGTGGACCTCACCCTGCAGAAGGTGTGGCGCAACGGCCAGCTGGAACGCCCCGACGCCATCACCCTCGAGGTAACCGCCACGTACACGAATGCGGCGGGCGAACAGGTCAAGGCCGGGAAGCTCGAATGCTTCAAGGACGACTGCGCCACCGAGGAGCGGGCCAACCCGTTCACGGTGACCATGACCGCCAAGGAGAACGGCTCCGCGTGGAGCGACACGTGGCGCACGAAGCTCACCGGCCTGCCGGTCGCCTTCGTTGATAAGGGTTCCGGCCCGAACGGCGAGGACGTGACGCGCTACTACACGTACACCGTCAAGGAGCTCAACATGACCTACGCCTCCGGCGACACGGACGGCAACGCCGAGACGAAGACCCCGGCCGAGGCCGGCTACTCGGTGTCCGTCAAGTACGGCACGGACAAGGACGGCAAGTATGTGGTCACCGTCACGAACTTCTCGCCCCTGCCCGAGACCGGCGGCAACGGCACGCTCCTGTTCGTCATGCTCGGCGTGCTCATGCTCGCCCTCGGCACCGCATGGTACCTGCGCGCCAACCGCATGGAACCGGCCGCGGCCGGGGGAGCGGGCGCGGGAACCGCGCTGCCGGTCGGCCGCAAACGCGGTCGGCACACCCGATAACCAGACTTCCCGCCGTCGCACGGCGGCGGGGCAACCAATGTAACCAACTCGAACCGGCCCCGACCGGGACCGATGCAGTACAGAGAAAGGAACAGTGATGAAGTCACTAGTCAGGAAAGTAGCGGCGGGCGTCCTCGCAGCCGCCACGATGCTCGGCGTCGCCGGCCTCGGCGCCACCACCGCCAACGCTCAGGAAGCCAACGGCAGCATCAAGGTGAGCAGCACCAACGCCGAGTTCGCCGGCAAGGAAATCAAGGCCTACCAGATGTTCTCCTACGATCTGGATGCCGTCAACGCCGGAACCGCCGACAACGGCGGCTTCACGCTGAACTCCGAGTGGAACCAGTTCTTCATCTCGAACAAGACTGAGTTCAACCTTGGCGATGACACCACCGTCGACAACGTCGCCCAAAGGGCCTATGACTACGTCTCCGGCCTCAAGGACGGGAAGACCCAGGTCGTCCCGTTCGCCAAGAAGGCCTCCGATTGGGCGAAGACCCAGACCGGCCTGACCATTAAGACCGAGAGCGCGGCCAAGATTGCCGTGGACGGTAAGTACACGGCGACGTTCACCGATCTGGCCTACGGTTCCTACCTCGTCAGCCCGAAGGCCGGTTCCACCGATACCAGTGACAAGCGTGGCACCGATGCCATCCTGCTCAATGTGCTGAACAGCACCGCCGTCGAGCAGGACCTCAAGAGCACCTACCCGACCATCCAGAAGACCGTCAAGAACGGCACCGACGACAAGAAGCACAACAGCGGCGACACCGTGGACTTCAAGCTCGCCTCCACCGTGCCGGACATGACCGAGTACACCAACGGCTACACTTTCAAGTTCACCGATACCCTGTCCAAGGGCCTTACTCTGAACGGCACCGCCGAGGGCGGCACGTTCGCTCCGACCGTCAAGATCGGCGATACCACGCTGACCAAGGACCTCGACTACACCGCTACGTACACCACGGACTCCGATACTGGTAAGACCGCTCTTGAAGTCAACATGATGAACTTCAAGAATCTGCACCAGAATGACGCCGGCAAGGCCATCACCGTCGAGTCCTCCGCCACCCTGAACAAGGACGCCGAGGTCGGTTCCACCGGCAACCAGAACGACGCGAAGATCGAGTACAGCAACGACCCGGCCTCTAACGGCACCGGCACCACCAAGGAAGACAAGACCTACACCTACACCTTCAACTTCGACATCGAGAAGGTCAACGCGGTCGACCACAACGATAAGCTGAAGGGCGCCCAGTTCGAACTGCAGCGCGAGAACGGCACCAAGATCAATCTTGTGAAGGTCTCCGATGGTGTGTTCCGCCCGGCCAAGGGAACGGAAACCGTCGCCGATGACAAGACTGTGGTCACCGACAATAACGGCAAGCTGCAGTTCACCGGTCTCAAGGAAGGCACCTACAAGGTGAAGGAGATCAAGGCTCCGACAGGCTATAACCTGCTGAAGGATCCGATCACGGTCACCATCTCCGCCACGTACGACGAGAACACCGGCATCCTGGAGTCCTGGAAGGTAAACAACGCCAACGCGCAGGGCACCACCGTCCCGGTCATCACCGTCGAGAACAACAAGGGCGTCACCCTCCCCGAGACCGGCGGCATGGGCACCGTGCTGTTCACCGTGTTCGGCGTGGCCATCGTGGCCCTCGGCGCGACCTGGTACGTCAAGTCCAACCGCAAGTCCCGTCACGCGGCCTGAGACCGCCACTGACCCCCGGTTCCCCTGACCCGCGTCAAGGGGACCGGGGCGCCGGCCTTCCCTGACCGGGGAAGCCCCACCAAGGAGATCCATGGTTAAGAAGCTGCGCGGCCTCGCGCCGTTGCTGGTCATCGTGATCGGACTGCTCGTCCTGTTCTACCCGACGATCAGCAACTTCCTCGTCATGAAGAACGCCTCGCGCGTCGTCAGCAACTACGACGCGGCCGTCGAGGCACTCTCCGACGAGGAATACCGCAGCATGATCGACGCCGCGCACGCCTACAACACCAGACTCGCCGAGGAAAGCTCCGGCACCACCAGCGCCCTCACCGGAGCGGTGAACACCGAAGCCACCGACGCCGAGTACATGAAGCTCCTCAACCTCGCCGGCGACGGCATGATGGGATACGTCACTGTGCCTAAGCTCAAGGAGACCCTGCCTATTTATCACGGCACTTCCGAGAAAGTACTGCAATCCGGCATCGGTCACTTGGAACAGACCTCACTACCAGTTGGTGGCGCGTCCACTCATGCGGCGCTGTCTGGCCACCGAGGGTTGCCCACGGCAAAACTGTTCACGGACTTGAACCTTATGAAAAAAGGCGACAAGTTCTATATCACAATACTTAAAGACACGTATGCGTATCAGGTCGATAAGATCACTACCGTTCTGCCGACTGATGCCAAACAACTGGCGATTGAGCCCGGCAAGGATTTGGTCACGCTCATTACCTGCACACCGTATGCGGTCAACACGCATCGGCTGCTGGTGCGCGGTCATCGTATTCCATACACACCACAGCAGCAGAATGACGCCAAATCCACATTCCACGTGGACATTCCGCTGCAGTATTTGTTGCCGTCTCTCGCGCTGATTGCCTTGCTTATTGCATGGCATTTGTGGCAGCGGCATGAGCGGCGACGCCGGCAGAGTGGGAGCGCCAAGGTCGCATCCGGTGATTCTAGCTCCACAGCCATCGAGCCGGACGGTGACTTGCCTCCTCAGCCAGCCAATACAAATAACCAATCACATTCATCACGGCGGAAAGGACCGGGCAGACATGTTAGACCTGCATAGCGGAAACGAATATGGTGCGGCGCGCATTGCTGCCATGATTGCCGCCGCCGTTACTATCGTCCTCATTGTTCTTGCAGCCTTCGGCTCTATGGTGCCGTATGCGCAAGCTGATTCTTTCGGCGCTCTCACCATCAATGCCGTATGGGGCCGAGACACGGCTTCGCCCAAATCGCTTGCCGGCGATACCTATTCCATCGTGCGCGTCGCCACCGTCACAACGAACAATGATGGTAGCGTCTCCTCATATAAAACCGTCGGCGATTTTTCCGGCCTCACTGCCGATTGGGAACGCCTGACATCAAGTGAATATCACGATGCTGCCAAGAAGCTCGCTACGCACGCGGCGAAAAACAAGCTGTACCAGCATTCCGGCACCACTAACGTAGCTGGTCAGCTCACTTTCCAGAATCTGCCGCTCGGCCTATATCTGGTCTCCCGCACGAGCTCGGCGAAAGCCAACAAAGCATACGACTGTGATCCGTTCCTCATCTCGATTCCTGGCAGTGGAGACACATCCGCTGATCTCAACATCACAGTAGAGCCGAAATTTAGCACTGGAACTCCTGTTGTCCCGCCCGAAAATAACCCGAGCGAGGAGCCGGGCAATCCTGGCCTTATCGGTCGTACGGGTGCCGCCGTAGGCGGCATTGCCGCGGCAGCGGGGCTCATGTTACTTGTTGCGTTCATTTTGTTCAGATTGCGCATGAGGCGTCGCATACGGGACGTCAATTCGGCCGGCAAATCCCATACAGATGATTGCACGATGAAGTGAAAAAAGTAAGCATGAGCGACGAACGATTCTCTCCGGAACAAGCACAGTATCTGGCTTCGCTGCCTGCGGTCATAAGTATTACGTGGTTCACGTATCCGATATGCAGAGTGGTTCAAGCGTGAATGCGTTTCGAGCGCTGAAAATGGTGAATCTCCCACTGTGCTGTTCCGCGAAGCGGGGCTCGGTCCTGAGTTGATAGGCGAAAAGCGTATTGAACGGTGCATGCATCGTTGGAGGAAGACAATACGAATAGAAGATCCAGGCACGGTAGACAGAGTGAATCTCCCCGATTCTGAGGTTACTTCCAGTCGCACGAATGAAGGTAACCCTGGAACCGGTGGAAATGATATGCGTGATTTGATTATCCGTCGACAGGCGCTTTATATCAGACGTTTGGAATTAAAAGTCGATGACCTAAAGATGCAGCTCTCGCAGCAATCCCTATCAAATGATGTGCAATGAGTTGTGCTGGATAAGCTGAGAGCGTCATCATTATTGTCTCTGATTCAGTATGAGATTTGTTTGAAACATTGGTGATTCGTGATTTGCGCGTGTATCTCGAATCGATGGGTGGCACGAATCGAATCGCATATTATCGGGATGAAAAAGGCCTTGAAGTTGATGTGATTCTTGAATTGGTGGATGGTCGCTGGGCTGCGGTGGAGATTAAGCTGAGCGACTTGAAAGTCATGGAGAAAAATGTGGACAAACTACATGCTTTCAAAGAAAAAGTGTGCGGAAATCCTCTATCTCAAGTTCGTGAGCCTGAATTCATGGCATTTATTGTCGGGCGTGGTGATATTGCATACCGGCGTGATGACGGCATTCTGGTGCTGCCGATCGCCACGCTCGGGGCGTAACAAATGAACGTTGCGGCAGGTGGGACAATTGGGGGAATGAATTGAACGAAGGAGACGGTGTGCAAGGAGTGCGGCAGATGCGGGAATCGCAGGAATCGCAAAAAACACGAGAATCGCAGGAGTCGCAGAATTCTCAAGGAACGCAACCAAAGATCGGCAGAATTCCGGCGTTGATTGCGGCGGTGGCGATTGTGGGAGTGGCCATTGGTGCGGCCGCCGGTCTGCTGACGTTGATGCTGTACGGCGTCGAGCATCTTGCACTTGGCTATGTTGAGAATTCGCAGGAATCCGGCCCGTTCAATGTTCCTGTGATTCGTCGACTGATTTCCGTGACCGCGGGTGCGGTCATTGCGGCCGTGATTTGGTGGCTGTTGCGTACGCGCAGTACGAAGGTGCCGTCCGTCAAAAAGGCGGTGAATGGCGATATTATGCCGATTTGGCAGACCGTCGTGCATGTGTTGCTGCAGATTTTCATTGTCGGTACGGGCATGTCGATCGGTCGAGAAGTGGCACCGCGCGAGTTGGGTGCGATGTTCGGTCAACGGTTCGCGCGTTGGGTGCATCTTGATGCGAAAGACACCCGTATGTTGGTGGCGATCACGGCTGCGGCCGGCCTTGCGGGCGTGTATAACGCGCCGCTTGCGGGCACGTTTTTCGCGGTCGAGATTCTGCTCGCCGACATAACCCTCGAAACGGTGACGCTCGCTTTCGCCTGTTCCGCGCTGGCTTCGTGGGTGGCGTCGCTGGTCAAAGGCACGCACGCGTTCTACCTGATCGGAGAAACCGACGGCCTGTTCACTCCCGATTACATGGCGTTCGCACTGGTTGCCGGCATGATTCTCGGCGCTGCCGGCGCACTGTTCCGTCGCGGCTCGCAATGGGCTGAGAAGGCCAAGCCATCGGGCGTGGGGATTTTGTGGATGTTGCCGCTCGCCGGTCTGCTGACTGGCGTGGTGGCGATTTGGGTGCCGCAGGTTATGGGCAATGGCCGCGCCACCGCGCAGTTGAGTTTCTCGTCCGACGTTGATTTGGCGGTGCTGCCGATTTTGTTGGTTTCATTCCTGGCGAAGGCGATTGTCACGCTGTTGACGATCCGTTCCGGCGCTTCCGGCGGTGTGCTGCAGCCGGGTATTGCGCTCGGCGCTTCGGGGGGTGCTGTGCTGGGTGTTCTGTGGATGCAGGTGTTTCACACGAATTCGATTGGCATGTACGCTCTGCTGGGTGCGTGCGCATTGCTCGCAGCTTCCCAACAGGCTCCGCTTATGGCGATTTGCTTGGTGATGGAACTTGCGGATGCTCCGATCAATCTGTTTGTGCCCATTGGATTCGCGGTTGCGGTGAGTGCGTTCACCGCATCGCGTTTAGGGGAGCCGCTTGCCGCTTTGCGCCTATCGAAAAGTGCGGAAAAGAAGGTAATTAAGGCGAATGCGCGTTGAAGGGTGTGTTAGGAGGTAAGCTAGGGGGTCGGCGTATAGATGGTCGATGCTGAGCGCCCGATGATGAAGAAGGACGTATGACGAAAGACAACAATTTCAGGCTGGAATTTCCGACGGATACCGAGGTGATGGGGGCTGACATGTCCGAACCGCCGAAGCCTCCGACGGTCGCTTCGCAAGAAAGCGATGTGAACGGTGTAAGCGATTTCAGTGTTTTCGAGGATTACGGCGATTACAGCAATGAAATTCCGGTACCACCGAAGAATACCGGCAAAATCGTCGCTATCGTGATTGCGGCTATCGTCGTGATTGCTTTGATTGGCGGTATTGCATGTTGGATGCTTTCGAATAATTCCAAGAAATCAGCCATTACCAGCGCAGCCGCGCAATGCCAGGATTCCACAAGCCAGCTGCAAAGTGCCAATAACACGCTTTCCGACGCTTTGGAAATCGGAAAAACCGGCGCGAAGGTCACTGCCGATCAAGTCGCCGACGCCAGCACCGTCACTAAGCTTAATGCGGCCATATCTAACGCGAAGGAAGCGAAAATCCTGTCGTGCGACACGTCGCAGGGCATCAGCAAGCTGAAGAAATCCGCGAAAGCCATGGCATCCGAGGCACGGAGCATGAACGACAAGGCCGAAAAGATTACAAATGCGGCCGAAGCCGTCGACGCTTCCAAAGTGCTGGCCACGCAGAATCGTCTGAAGAGCCAGCTCAATGACGCGATCGAGCAGGCGCAGTCCGTGCTCGACAATTCCGACGGCATGGTGGCCGATGACAGCGTGCGCGTGGCATTGCAGCAGGCGATTGACTCGGCCAGAAACCTTGCCAATGGCACCAATCTCAAGGAAAACGACGTGACGGCCGCCGTTGACGCGCTGAATGCCGCCAAAGACGCCGTTCAGCAGGCGATGGACCAATACCAGGAGGCGTCGTCGACTCCCAACACCGTGACGAACAACACCAATATCGGCACTAACGGGGGCTCTAACGGTGGTGCTGCGAATAGTCCGGACAATACGGCTGGAGGTGCGGCGAATGCCGGCGATGCTGGCGGCGACGCATCGGCAGGCGGTGATGCCGGTGATGCGTCTGACGGCGATGCCGCTGCGCAGAATCTTGAAAACTAGCGGAGCCGCCTTAAGCCTTATGGCCAGTCCTACATGGCCATAAGGCCGGTTTCCCGCGGAATAAGCGCGGTCAGCACAAACCAGTGGTCTTCGGTGCGAATCGTCACTTCGCCGCCATACTGCTGCGCGATATGACGAATCGACTTCACGCCGAAACCATGCCGATGCTGATCGTCGCGCTTGGTGGTGCGCAGATTGCCTTCCGCATCCTTCTTCAATCGGGAATCGTAATAATTCTCAACACGGATAACAATAAAGCGATTCTGCTCGTATAACGCAAGTTTGATCAGACGCTGCTCACGTTTCGGCAATTTCGACGTCGCTTCGATCGCATTGTCAAGCGCGTTGCCGAACAATGATGCGATATCCATCGACGACATGCCGCTTAGCAGCGAGCCGTCCGCGACCGCCGTGAACGTAATGCCTCGATCGGCGCACGTGCGCTCTTTCGTGGTCAAAATAACGTCAAGCACGGGATTGCCGGTATGCTGCTGCGTGCTATAGCGCTGCACCGATTGCTCCAGCTGCTCGAAGCCGGCCGCGGCATGCTTCGGATCGACTTCGGCACGCAACGCCGCAAGCTGATGCTTCAGATCGTGCGCAAGACGGCCTAGCGATTCGATATTTTCCTTCGATTGCAGGTATTCCTGATGCTGGCTTTCCAGCTGCGCGTTGATCGACGCGAGTTCCGTATTCGCCTCAATACGGCGCGTCTGCTCCTGCTGCGCATATAGGATCGCGAAACCGCAGAAATCGACCAGCGTGCGAATGTAGAAGATTTCCTGGCCGACCGAACCGGAAAACGGCGTATTCGTCGACACGAAACTCAAATTGCTCATGGCGAACGTGACGATCATAATGGCCATCGTCGCAATCGCGGCGGAAGCGGTCGGCAAGGTAGGTGTGGTCTGGCTGAAATTGCCGCGTTCAACCATCCAAGCTAGACCGAAGCACAGCGCATACGTAACGACAAGCAGCGCGATCGCGCGCCAATCGTAATCGGCGAATCCGTCGCGCACGCCAATGAACGTAACGATCTGCCAATGCAGCGACGCCACCAATTCGGCCAACACGAACGCGCGCGCCGTAATATACAGGCCCTCGCGTTTGCCGGTGCCCGCGCCGAGCAGAATCGTCGCATACATGCAGGCGAATGCGAGCAGCATACCGATGATCCAGAACCAGATCGGCATACTGCCGTCGAAATACTGCACCGCGACCAGCGATGCCAATCCGGCCGCGCTGACGATGATCGACCGTCGGAGCGGCACGCGACGATACAACACCGCGATATACACCATGCACGCGGCCCATTCGCAGATCGCCGTATAAGAACGGGGGATGTCGGGCAGAGCGTTGGTGATTGGCGTCATCGGCGGCACCGAAAGCACGGTCACCAAAACGGAAGGTATGGAAGGGGAGCCTCCTGCCAGTCCTCCTGCCAATCCGGCCAGCGCATTCGGCAATATCACGCTGCTCACCTGCCACTTCCTATATAGTCGGTCAACGCGGCGAGGAACGCCTTCTTGCGTGGTCGGCTTACGCGCAACTGTTCGCCGTTCGACATCACGCAATCCTGGTCGGCGACGCCCGTCACATGCTTGAGATTCACCAGATAGCAGGAATTCGAGCGGAAGAAATGGTGGTCGGCGAGTTTCGCTTCCATGTCTTTGAGCGTGCCATTGATCGACAGTTTGCCTTCCAACGTGTGGATGACGATGGTATGCCGGATCGATTCGAGATACAGAATATCGGCAAGATTCAGCCGCATCTGCCCGTTGCTGGTTTCGATAAGCATGGAATCGTCGCCATTGCGCCTCACCATGTCGATCGACTTCTTGAGTTCCTGTGAAAACGCGAACCACGGCAGGGGTTTGAGCAGATACGACAATGCGCGCACCTCGTACCCGCTGATCGCATACTGCGGTGCGGCGGTGATGAACACGATCACGACCTTGTCGTCGCGCTCGCGAATGCGTCTCGCGGCGGCCATGCCGTCCATTTCGCTCATTTCGATGTCGAGCAGTAAAATATCGTAAACAGGGGTATATTTCTCTACGATTCTCGCGCCGTCGTCGAATACGGAAACGGTGAATTGTTCGTCATTTTCCTGCTGATATCGGTTGAGATAGTCAAGTACCAGCTGGCAGCTTGCGGGATCATCCTCGACCACGCCGATTCTAATATTGCGCACTGCAACCTCCCTGTTCTGTCTTTCGCTCCGCACCATTGTCTTGCATGATGGCGATAAATGCGTGTATTTACTACGCCGTTAACCCCCCCTGCCAACGTAGGTAAACAGTGCGACTCGCGACACGCATTGACAGTTTTAGCGTTGTATGTATCATGGAACGTGGCTCAACGAAGAGAACCTTCGCTAAACCAAAGAAATAAATTAACGCTTTGAATTGTGGCTTTGTCGAAGTCGTAAGCCGCAAGGCGAGGCACCGAAAAGAAATCCCTTTACAACGGATCGTGAGGCACGTACCTGCCTCTGAAAGGATGACAAATCATGGCAGAAGTCGTATTCGACCATGTTACTCGTATCTACCCGGGCAACGATAAGCCGTCGGTGGATGATTTGAATATGGACATCAAGGACGGCGAGTTCCTGGTGCTGGTTGGCCCGTCTGGCTGCGGCAAGTCCACTACTCTGCGTATGCTCGCTGGCCTTGAAGAGGTCAACAAGGGCCGCATCCTCATCGGTGGCAAGGACGTCACCACGATGCAGCCGAAGGACCGCGACATCGCAATGGTGTTCCAGAACTACGCTCTGTACCCGCACATGACCGTGGCCGACAACATGGGCTTCGCTCTGAAGATCGCCGGCACCCCGAAGGAAGAGATCCGCAAGCGCGTCGAGAAGGCCGCTGAGATCCTCGACCTGACCGAGTACCTCGATCGTAAGCCGAAGGCTCTGTCCGGTGGCCAGCGTCAGCGCGTGGCCATGGGCCGTGCAATCGTCCGTGAGCCGAAGGTCTTCCTCATGGATGAGCCTCTGTCCAACCTTGATGCCAAGCTCCGCGTGCAGACCCGTACCCAGATCGCTGCTCTGCAGCGCCAGCTGGGTGTCACCACCCTGTACGTGACCCACGATCAGACCGAAGCTCTGACCATGGGTGACCGCATCGCCGTCATCAAGCTCGGTGTCCTGCAGCAGGTCGGCGCTCCGACCGAGCTGTACGATCGCCCGGCCAACGTCTTCGTCGCTGGCTTCATCGGCTCCCCGTCGATGAACATCAACACCCACCCGGTGGTCAACGGCAAGGCAAAGATCGGCGAAGACACCGTGGATCTGCCGGCCGAGGCCGTCAACAAGCTCACCGCTGAAGACAACAACCAGATCGTCGTCGGCTTCCGTCCGGAAGACGCTTCCCTGGCCGCCCCGGATGACGCCAACGCCTTCTCCCTCAAGGTCATGAACGTTGAGGATCTGGGCTCCGATGGCTACATCTACGGCAACATCATCACCGATGGCTCCGCTGCTGAGGCATCCACCATGATGTCCGATCAGAACAAGCTCACCACGATCCGCGTGAACCCGCGTGCTCTCCCGAAGGTCGGCGATACCGTCAAGATCAAGATCGACCCGTCCAAGATGCACCTGTTCGCTCCGTCGACCGAGCTGCGTCTGAACTGAGCTGATATCGAGTAACCAACCGTTGGCTGTTTCTTCAGGGGAATATCCTTTACGGAAATCGGCTGGCGGGTGGCTGAATAAAAACTTGGCGGAAGCGCGAACTTCCGTCAACCATTAAACGAGACGTGCTCTTCCTCTCTTATCGTCTCGTTGGAGAAGCCCCGCGTCGGTGCGGGGCTTCTTTTGTTTTCCGCAAGCACGATATCGGCTTGTAATGTCTGTTTGTAGCATCGATCGCAATATTCGATCGTAATATGAGATGGATAGTGAGATTCCAGTATTGAGATCATCGCATATCGGCAGGTGAAACGGATTCGTCCATACTTGCTTCTTCGGGTAGGTCAACAGGTAAATTGTTGATTCATGGAATCTCTTGAATTGCCACAGATGGATCCCCGTGTGCTGAAAGCAACTTCCGTGAAGGCCGAAGATCCGGCTGCCTCATCTCCGGAGCCGCATGCGCTGAAAATCACCGCCGCAAGCTCGAATCCAAAGATGTTCACCCTGCCGTGGGAAAAGCCGCTGGCTACTTGGCCGGAAGACCTGCTGGCTAATCTTCCGCGTGGTATTTCCAGGCATGTGGTGCGTTTCGTGCACGTAGGCGACGAAGTGTACGCCATGAAGGAAATCACGCGCAATGTGGCGGAACGAGAATACGAGCTGCTGCGTCGCCTGCAGAAGCTGGAACTGCCGACCGTGCAGCCGATCGCCGTGGTCACAGGCCGTCATAGCCGTGAAGGCGAGCCGCTGGAAGCGATCCTTGTCACCAAGCATTTGAAGTTCTCACTGCCGTATCGTGCGCTGTTCGCGCGTAATCTGCGCCCTGATACCGCGGAACGACTGATCGACGCGTTGGCCGTGCTGATGGTGCGTTTGCATTTGGCTGGCTTCTATTGGGGCGATGTGTCACTGTCGAACGTGTTGTTCTTGCGCGACGCCTACGCGTTCTCCGCATTTTTGGTTGATGCGGAAACCGGTGATCTGCAGATTAATCTGACGGAAGGCCAGCGCGAGTACGACGTTGATTTGGCCCGTACGAACATTATTGGCGAATTGATGGATCTTTCGTCCGGTTCGCTGCTGCCGAGCGGTGTTGACGAAATTGCGATCGGCAACCGTTTGGTGGATCGTTACCATTCGCTGTGGAGCGCGCTGACTGATACCGACAAGTTCGGTCCGGATGAGATGTGGAAGATCGAGAAGCGCGTCAACAAGCTCAATGAGCTTGGTTTTGATGTGGATGAGCTGGAGATGAAGACCGCCGAAGATGGCAAGCGTGTGCTGGTGCGTCCGCGTGTGGTCGATGCCGGCTATGCGAATCGTAAGCTGCTGCGATTGACTGGTCTTGATGTGCAGGAGAATCAGGCTCGTCGACTGTTGAACGATTTGGATGCCTACCGCGCTTCCACATGGCGTGAGGGTGAGGATCTTGAGATTGTCGCCACTGATTGGATGCGCGAAGTGTTCGAACCGACCGTGCGCATGATTCCGCGTGAATACCGTTCGCAGATCGAACCGGCTCAGTTCTTCCATGAAGTGCTTGACCACCGTTGGTTCCTGGCCGAGAAGGCGGGTCATGATGTGCCGATGGCCGAGGCGGTGCAAAGCTATGTGGAGAAGGTGCTTCCGCAGTACAAGCTCACCACGAAGGATGTGGACGCGTTGAACGCCGAAGCCGATTCCGGTGTGATCGACGACGAATACACCTACGACGATCCCGACGACGGCTACAACCCCGACGACGATCCCGACGCAGCTGTATGGGCACATTGATAGAAAAAGCTCCAGTGGAGCTTTTTCTATCAATGTGCCCTGAGACGAGGCGATAGCCGCGCCGAAGGCAGTATTGAGTCTGCGGCGTAGCCGCAGTCAAAAATTGCAGGGCCGAGCCGTTAAGCGGAGGACCACTAATAATCCTCCGCTTTTTGTTATCCCTTCACACCCCTCACTTTCAAAACTCAAAAAAATTTTGACTTTTGAAAGTGAGAGAACGTGTTGCGAGAGATCGTTGGCGGGGGAGTGGGTCTGCGGTAAGCGCAAAATCAATCCAAGTACAGATTTGCGCAACAAAATGAGCGGATAATCCGTATGGACTATCCGCTCATATGTATTTCGGACTTGCTGCCTTGTTGTGTTTACTTCTGCAGTTTCGCTGTGCTTACTTCCTGTCGCTTCGTGTTGATTACTTCGCGTCAGCGGCGGCACCGGCCTCGCGGCGGTAGCAGGAGGACCAACCGCAGTAGCGCAGCGGGCCGTTGCCGAGGTCGAGGATCTCGTTCTCGTGCATGCCGGCGAGCGCCACTTCGGAAGTGCCGACCAGGTACTGGTCATC
>ERZ791785.1093-NODE-1093-length-15298-cov-4.066457_pt1 | contig 15298 bp, 18 predicted proteins | sample MGYA00509947_ERZ791785 | MGnify/ENA primary metagenome ERZ791785 (study PRJEB30046, sample SAMN00791982) | human gut metagenome | study: EMG produced TPA metagenomics assembly of the A metagenome-wide association study of gut microbiota in type 2...
GGAACCTTTGCTCTCTTAGTTTTCCACTTCTAAATCAGAAATCGCAGTGTGAAGTTTTGGATCCCAGTTTACCAAGCGTTTGCCACGGTAAATTAACCCTTCTTCGTGCAAACGAACAAATACTTCTTTTACCGCATTAGATAAACCCTCGTCCATGGTGAAACGCTCACGTTCCCAGTCGATTGAGTTACCTAAACGACGCATTTGTTGGCTGATTGTGCCACCAGAATAGGCTTTCCAATCCCAGATTTTGTTGATGAACGCTTCACGACCATAATCGTGGCGAGTTTTGCCTTCTTCTGCGGCAATTTTACGCTCCACCACCATTTGGGTTGCGATACCTGCGTGATCTGTCCCTGCTTGCCATAAGGTGTTATGTCCTTCCATACGGTTGAAACGGATTAAGGTATCCATTAAGGTTTGTTGGAACGCATGCCCCATGTGTAGGGAACCTGTGACGTTCGGCGGCGGAATCGCAATGCAATAGCTCGGCGCATTTTCATTTTCTGACGGTTTAAAGTAACCGCTCTCTTCCCAATGTTGATAAAGGGCTTGTTCTACCGCAGACGGATTAAAACGGTCTGCCATTTCGAATTTTTGTGTCATTGCTAATCTCTTTAGTTAATAATTATATAGAACGAGAAATAGAAGATTCTGAGTTAGACAATAAAGTAGGTATTAAACGCTCAGAAAATCCTGCTAATATACATACCATAAGAACTCCTATAATAGAGTTTTCAAAAAATTTTATTGTTATAATTTCAGAATTTAGTATAAGTAAAAAAATTGTTGAGGAAACTAATCCTAGCATTAACTTTTGCAAACCTAATAAACTATACAAATACCATTTATCAAATTCTTGTAAGTTTCTTTTTTTTAATGACATAAATAGACTCATTAATGAACCTAAGGATGTACCAAAGGAAATCAAGCAAAAATACTCCATAGATGTAAGAGTAACACTATTATAAGAAAATGATAAACTACACCAATACTTTACTATAAAAGGAATTATTAGGAATAATAGAAAAGGGGCTATCATAGACATAGAATTAATTAACATCATTTTATTCTTTTTGAAAATATCATTAACAATTTCTTTAAACGCCTCCCCTCTATCATCTTCATTTATATTTTCATAATCATCTAAATATGAAGATAAAGTATGAGCTATTAAGTTTTTATTTTCTTCATAATTATCCGTATGTAATAATGCAGCTTTAGCCTTTATATATTCACTCTTAACATGATTAAATTTTTTTATAATTTTTTTTGCTAGTTCTTCATCACATGAATCAATTAGAATTCTTATTCTATTCTGGACTGACTTACTTTCTATCTCATAAATAACGTATTGGTCTCTTTTTGAAATAATGCCAAGTATTTTATCACCTACACTATCTTCATTTCCTACTTTATGTTTTTTTATATTTTCTGTTGGATCAAATTTATTTTGTTCATCATTTGATAAAGTCATTACTATCTCCCTTAACTAAAACAAAAGCATCCTAAATTTTATTAGAAAAAATATTACCCTATTCGGATAAATCCCCCGAATCACCTCTTTCAATTCCTCCAACCCCATATTCTCCTGCTTCGCATGCAGTTCCGTCAGCTCGTCAAGAGTAATCGGCGAAACATTTAACACCTCAATCGTGCAGAAGTATTGATTATCCTCAAACCGCCCAACACGTAAAATATCTCCTGCTTTAAAATGGCTTTCAGATTTATCCCGAATAGTGATGGTTTTGCGCCCGGCGAGAATATCGGCTTCAAAGCGTTGGTAGAAAGTAATGTCGTTCATAAAAGTGCGGTCAATTTTTTAAGTGTTTTTTTTGTAACCATCCCCCTCTTTGGCAAAGAGGGGAGTCTTTTTATATCGTTATGCCTGCTCCGTACTCAACGTCCAGCCTAACTGTCTTAGTTGTTTATAACGCTCACGCGCTAAGGCTTTTGGTTGTTCCTCCACAGGAACAAAGTCGATAATTTGGTTAAAACTATTAATGTATTCCGGCAGTTGCAGTTGCAGATTAATCAGTAAATCACGGCTTTGCGCATTGCGTTTGCCCGTCCAACTAATTTCAATGGGCGTGGCATACGTGGTGGCTTCGCCGGAAAGGTTGTGCGGAACGAACTCGTCAGGTTCTCTTTGCCACAACGCCTCATCAATATTGAGCGCCTGCGCTTCACTTTCACACACCAATAAAACACGTTTTCCTAAACGCCAAGCAGATGCTGCTAAATCACAAGCAAGGCTTTCCACGGCAGTCAAATTTGACTGTGCAAGAGAGGTGTCGGAAAGCAGGTAAAATTGCGCGTTTTTCGGCATAAATAACAAGTCCAAACGAGTAAAAATGAATTGCCAGATTTTAGCGGAAATCGGCTGAAATATAAAATGTTAATTTCCGAAACCTTTCGCCGCTAACTGAGCGCACTTTATGATCTAAGTCACAAAACCGATTTTCTGTTTGTAATTTCAGTTCATAGATGAGTCAGGCGGTGTTAAAATCCGGCTGACTTTTCATTAATAATCAATAAGAGGTAATTACAATGGCATTTCGTATTGAAAAAGACACCATGGGTGAAGTTCAAGTTCCGGCAGACAAATACTGGGCTGCTCAAACCGAACGTTCCCGCAACAATTTCAAAATCGGTCCTGCGGCATCTATGCCACATGAAGTCATCGAAGCCTTTGGTTATTTGAAAAAAGCAGCCGCATTTGCCAACCATGATTTAGGCGTGTTGCCTGCTGAAAAACGTGATTTAATCGCACAAGCTTGCGATGAAATTTTAGCAAATAAATTAGACGATCAATTCCCTTTGGTGATTTGGCAAACCGGTTCTGGTACGCAATCCAACATGAACGTGAACGAAGTGGTGGCAAACCGTGCTCATGTTTTACACGGTGGTAAATTGGGCGAAAAATCCATTATTCACCCGAATGATGATGTGAACAAATCCCAATCTTCCAACGATACCTTCCCAACCGCAATGCACATTGCCGCATACAAAAAAGTTGTCGAAACAACCATTCCTGCCGTAGAACGTTTACAAAAAACCTTTGCAGCAAAATCTGAAGCCTTTAAAGACGTGGTGAAAATCGGCCGTACTCACTTAATGGACGCCACACCGCTCACACTCGGTCAAGAATTCTCTGCCTATGCCGCGCAATTACACTTCGGTTTACTTGCATTGAAAAATACCCTGCCGCACTTACGCCAATTAGCCCTTGGCGGCACGGCAGTCGGTACCGGCTTGAATACACCGAAAGGCTATGATGTGAAAGTGGCAGAATACATTGCTAAATTCACCGGTCTTCCGTTCATTACCGCAGAAAACAAATTTGAAGCATTAGCAGCGCATGATGCTATCGTGGAAACTCACGGTGCATTACGTCAACTTGCTATGAGCTTGTTCAAAATTGCTAACGACATCCGTTTATTGGCATCCGGTCCGCGTTCCGGTATCGGCGAAATCTTAATTCCGGAAAATGAACCAGGTTCTTCCATCATGCCGGGTAAAGTCAACCCAACCCAATGTGAAGCCATGACCATGGTTTGCGCACAAGTGTTTGGTAACGACACCACTATCGCGTTCGTCGGATCTCAAGGTCACTTCCAATTGAACGTGTTCAATCCGGTAATGATTGCGAACTTCTTACAATCCGCTCAATTGTTAGCAGATGCCTGTGTTTCTTTCGACGAACACTGCGCAACCGGTATTGAACCGAACTACCCACGCATTAAACAACAACTTGAAAATTCATTGATGTTGGTCACTGCACTTAATACCCATATCGGTTATGAAAATGCGGCGAAAATTGCGAAAACTGCACACAAAAACGGTACCACCTTACGCGAAGAAGCCATTAATCTTGGCTTAGTTTCTGCGGAAGACTTCGACAAATGGGTGCGTCCGGAAGATATGGTGGGCAGCTTAAAATAACTTGATGCGTTAAATTAAGTTATGAGTAAAGAAGACGGGATCAATTTCCCGTCTTTTTTGCTATAATCACCCACATAAATTTTTATGACGGATTGTTTATGAAATTAAAATCGCTGCTGTTTATTTTGAGCTTATTTCCTACCGCACTTTCTGCCCATTGGGTGAATGTGGGCACTGCCGACTATAATTGGGGGCCGTTCTTGGTTTATTCCATTGATTTGGCGACCGAAGACGGTGCATATCAGGAAAATCAATTGCCTATCATGCTTTCTTTCAAATATGAAAAGCCGGTTGAAGGTAAAAATTTTGCGATTAGCTTAATTAAAGAAATGGAATTTCTAAAAGCGGATAAAGCGAAAAGTGATGTATGGCTAAAAGACATGCAGGCTATTTTCCCAGATTTCTCACCAAACGATGTATTACGTTACATTGCGTTGCCCGATAAAGGCTATTTCATGTTAAACGACTCAATTTTGGATCATGAATTTGACCCGGAATTTAGTCGCTTATTTGCCGGCATTTGGTTAGCACCAAACAGCAATTTTATAAAATTACAGCCGCAATTATTAGGCAAAGAAAAAAATGCCACGCCGGCAGAAGAATTTAAAACACAGCCGGAAATTGCCCCGCTGAGCGAAGATGATGCCAGTCCGCAACTACCGCCAAATTTCCCGTTAAATAACAAGAATCCGGAATTTGGCTAGAATACAAAAAACAAAGGGTAGCGAAATGCTACCCTTCTTTTTTCCTCAAAACCTTACGCGTCTTTAAATGATTTGATTTGCTGTAAATGATGAGAAATTTGCTTGAATTTATGGCTTTCGTTTTCATCCCACACAATATCGTAATACGGAGACAAAACCTCCGCACTACGTTTGGAATCCAACACACCGTCTTCAACCGATAAAAAGACCAGACAGCGACCTTTATTCTTCATGCGGAAATTTTCCACGCATTTGGTGGCGATGTCTTCGTATTCTTCCGGACGGTCTATCTTGCCGGTCATATTTTCTTGTGGAAATAAATTCGGGTTGAAAATCGCCTGTTTAATGCCGCACAAGAAGCCAATACGCTCCGCCCAGTAGCCACCCAATCCAACGCCGCAAATCAACGGGTTCTCATCTTTCGATTCAGACACCAGTTTATGCACCTCATTCAGCAAGAAAGTCATGTCATGACGCGGGTGTAATGTGCTGTAATTAATAAAACGCACGTCACCATCAATAAATTTTAACTGCATGACTTTTTCATGATTACCGGGGCTACTGGAATCAAAACCATGTAAATAAATAATCATTTTATTACTCCAACTTGATTACGGGTTTTCTGCTCTAAATATAAAATCATTTGCAAAGCGATATTAATGCCGCTGGTTTTCTCAATCATTTCAAGTCCCGGGCTGGCATTCACTTCGAGCACCAACGGACCATTCACAGAACGAATTAAATCCACGCCGGCAACATCCAAGCCCAACGCTTTCGTAGCATTTAAAGCGATTTGCTTTTCCTGTTCGGTCAGTATCACTTTTTCCGCTGTGGCGCCACGGTGGCAATTTGCGCGAAACTCTCCGTTCTGCCCGATACGTTGCATGGCGGCAACCACGCGTCCACCAATCACAAAACAGCGTAAATCGGTGCCGTTGGACTCCGCCACAAATTCTTGCAACAACACGGGTACATCCGATTGCTTTAATGTATCCAAAATACTAACCGCACTTTGTGCCCGCTCCGCCAAAATCACGCCAATGCCTTGCGATCCGGTTAGGGTTTTCAAAATCGTCGGTGCACCGATGTGTTGCACCGCATGATTGGCATCCACTTCCATGCCGGCCAATAAAGAATCCGGCACAGCGATGCCATGTTGTAACAACATCTGCAGGCTCAACCATTTATCTCTGGCATTACGAAATGCATCCACATGATTCAAGCAAGGAATACCCAACGCCTGAAAATAGTGCAACACACGATAGCCCATGAGCATACTGGTTGTGCCAAAACGAGGCAAGACTGCATCATATTGCGGCAATAATTGTGCTTCACTTTCAGGCTCTGCCTGATAATACAACGCAAAGTGCGGTGGATTTTTACGGAGTTTTATCAAGCAACGATTCGGATCCAAAATATCCATTTGATGCCCGTTTTCTTCCGCCGCACGTTTTAGCCGCTGACAGCTATATAAACGCGGCTCACGACACAACATTAACAACTTCATACAAAATTACTTTTTAATGAAACCTTGTTGTTGCAAATAAGCTAGCACTTTCGGACGAATCGGCTTATCCAAACTCTTAATCACATTACGTGACCAATCCATGTCAATGTTGCTACGCTGACGATAATATTCAGCAACGGTAGCGTTATATTCGTCAAGTTTAGTGGTATCCAACGGCTGATAAGCATTTTCAAAGAACAAAGTTTCTTTCGGCAAACGTGGCTTGGTCGGCGGATCCTGATCGGGATATCCCAAGCACATGCCCACCATCGGTAAACAATGTTCCGGCAGATTTAACAACTTGCCGACCGCTTCCATTTCATTACGCAAAGAACCGATATACACGCCGCCAAGCCCTAAACTTTCCGCCGCCAACAAGATATTTTGCGACATGATACCGGTATCCACCGCGCCGATGAGCAAGACTTCCGCATAATCCAACTGTGCCGTTGGACAAATTTGTTTATGTTTATGGAAATCAACACAGAATACCCAAAACTCTGGTGCGGATTTCACATACTCCTGATTAGAACTGTATGCCATCATTTGCTCACGAATAGCCGGATCAGTGATACGCACGATAGAAACACATTGCAAATGGTTAGATGTAGAGGCAAAACGCGCTGCATTCACAAGCTGTTCAATCACTTTGTCAGACACAGGCTCATGAGTAAATTGACGAATGGATCGGTGAGCTAAAATACAATCTAACGTCGAAGAAGTAAGTTTTTTCTCAGACATAAACCTTCCTTACTATAACAAACACAAAATCGTCTCTATCTTACACTAATTAGGCGCCCTCCCCAAAACCCCTTTATTCTTTTTTAGAGAGGTCGTAGAATCGTCCTACTGATTCATCACAACAAGGAAAAATTATGTTTGTTACTATTTATGGACGTTTAAGTTGCCCGTATTGCGTACGCGCCAAAAACTTAGCCGAAAAACTGAAAAATGCCGTGGAAAATTTTGATTATCGTTATATCGACATCATCGAACAGGGCATGACAAAAGAAGACATTGCGAAAATCATCGGCAAACCGGTACACACCGTGCCGCAAGTGTTAATTGATGATAAATCCATCGGCGGTTGCACCGATTTTGAAGCCTTAATGCAAGAGCAATTCCCCGACATTGCTTGATGCTTCTTTTATAAAGCCCAAAGTGCGGTTAAAAATCCATTCGTTTTTCTAACCACACTTTAATCTAGAAATATCCTTAATGACGGGGATTTTCCTGTCCTTTCAAATAACTGCCATCTCACTATTTTAATCCAATAACACTACCCTCATCACACTGTAAACAATTCATTACATAATAACCAAGGGTGTAATGTTGATATGTCATACATCAAGCTTTTGAAAGTCATTTATCCATATCACGGCAAAGGTTCAATAGCAAACCAAGGTTCCAAAATATATACAAACCACTCTAAAACTTCATAGAAAATTAACATTTTGTGATTCATATCACATTCTTTATTTTACATAGTGTAAAATTTACAATACAATCACTGTCAATTTTGAAATACACAACAAGGAACATCTATGAACAAAACAGTGGGAAGTACGCTGCTCGTGGCAGGTACCATGATTGGCGCAGGCATGTTAGCCATGCCGTTAACCTCTGCCGGCATTGGCTTTGGCGCGACCTTATTTCTTCTACTTGGGCTTTGGACGCTGTTAACCTTCAGTGCGTTGCTGTTCGTTGAGCTTTACCAAACCGCACCAAGTGACGCCGGCATCGGCACGCTGGCAGAGCAATATTTCGGTCGCCCGGGACGGATTGTTTCCACCGCCGTATTAATTGTCTTTTTGTACGCACTCATTGCGGCCTACATCAGTGGTGGCGGTTCTTTATTGACCGATACACTGCCAACCATCGTTGATCGTGATACTACAAGCAAAGTCGCCGTATTGATTTTCACCCTTTTCTTCGGCGCTTTTATCATTATCGGTACGCACAGCGTAGACAAAATTAACCGCGTGTTGTTCTTTGTGATGATTGCCACTTTTGTGATGGTGCTAAGTTTGATGTTGCCGGAAATTAAACTCGACAACTTGATGGCAATGCCCATTGATAATGCGCTGATCATTTCCGCCAGCCCGGTATTTTTCACCGCGTTTGGTTTTCACGGTTCTATTCCAAGCTTAAACAAATACCTCGGCGGCAACGTCAAAGCCTTGCGTATATCCATTTTAGTAGGTTCCGGTATCACCTTGTTCGCTTACATTTTATGGCAACTCTCCACCCACGGTTTGCTTACACAAAATGAGTTTCTACAAATCTTGCAACAAGATGCCACGTTGAACGGCTTAGTCACCGCCACCTTAACCATCACCCAAAGCAGCATGATGGCAAACGCCGTGAAGATCTTCTCCACCTTGGCGTTAATCACCTCATTCTTGGGTGTAGGGCTCGGCTTGTTGGAATGTATCGAAGACTTGTTAAAACGTTCCTTTAACATTCATGCAGGACGTTTCTCTCTAGGGTTAATGACATTCATTCCGCCAATCGTCTTCGCCTTATTCTACCCACAAGGTTTCATTTTGGCGTTAGGCTACGCCGGTCAAATGTTCGCTTTTTATGCCGTCGTTCTTCCGGTTTCTCTCGTGTGGAAGGCGCGCCGAATTCACCCGAATTTGCCATATAAAGTCTGGGGCGGAAAAGTAACATTGATGCTCGTTTTAGTTCTTGGCGTAATCATTACGTCCATCCCATTCGCTATCCGCGCCGGCTATCTGCCGTTTGTAGTGGGTTAAAAACACCTAAAAAACAGACCGCACTTTGAGATCCTACAATAAAGAGCAATACTACAATCAACGTGCGTGTGCGCGGTTAGGTTACCCATTTCCCCTGTTCCACAGGGGAAATCGTCTTTAAAAGGAGTAACATCATGTTAAAAGAATCACTGATTGAAAATAATTCCATTAAACTCAATCAAACTGCAAACACATGGGAAGACGCCATTAAAATCGGTACGGATTTATTGGTTGACTCTGGTGCTATTGAACCCCGTTATTATGAGCATATCGTCAATAATATTAAAAAACTCGGCCCTTACATCGTAATTGCTCCAGGACTTGCTATGCCACACGCACGCCCGGAAGAAGGTGTGATTAAAACTGCGTTTGCTCTAACAACATTAAGTACGCCGGTGGATCTCGACGGCGAATCCGTTTCGATACTACTCACACTTGCCGCTAGCGATGCCAACACTCACATGGAAGGTATTATGGAAATTACTCAAATCTTTGACGATCCTAACAGTGATGATGGCGTAAATATTCAAAAATTTTTGAATTGTAAAACCACGGAAGAAGTTCTTGCTGTAATCGATACGGCATTAAACAGTTAAATAGGTTCAAAAGAAAACACCTAAAAAAAGACCGCACTTTGATTTTTAGATTCAGAGTGCGGTCTTTTTTTATCTTATTTTCTCGATAAAACCCACAAAAAACGCTGAACTGAATCACCGTTTCTTTGAATTAAACATTAAGGTTTAGGATTTTTTAGCAAATTCACAGGGAGGGTTAATTTGATTTTTCATTTTGCTACTGATTTCGCGACGTTGTTTAGACAATTCGGCGTTGCGAATAATGTAGTCGTCAACACGGTTTTCATAATCATCCCGCATGCTTTCAATAATGGTTCGCACATCTCGAATCGACATATCGTCACGAATATATTGATCTAGATTTTCTAGCAACAACACCCGTTTTTGGTTATCGCGAATCTTACGATTGTTATCGTCCATATCGCGCAATAGTTTGTTTTTTAAGCGATACATACGTACATACTCCAAAACATCTTGAAAAGACTTGTTGACATTTTCCATTGATTTGCTCCCTTTATAGTAAAAATGAATTGGCGATAATGTAGCCTTTTTTGTGGATTTCGTCAAAAAATTCCCCGTTTTAAAAGGGGATTATTTCCCCTCCCGATAAATTCAAAAAATTTCCGTAAAAATCATTGATTAGAAAACGGTGAGGTGATAAAACTGAAATCAATTTTTCACTAAATCAGAGGAAATCCCATGGCAAACATATTTAATTTCAGTGCCGGTCCGGCAATGATGCCCAAAGCGGTTTTAGAACAAGCACAACAAGAATTATTAAACTGGCAGGGGCAAGGCACCTCGGTCATGGAAGTCAGCCACCGCGGCAAATTGTTCATGGAATTAATCGCCCAATCTCAAGCGGATTTTCGTAAACTCTATAACATTCCTGAAAACTACCAAGTATTATTTCTACAAGGTGGCGCTCGCGGTCAATTCGCCGCCATTCCAATGAATTTATTGCGTGAAAATGGCAAAGCGTTGTATTTAAACAGCGGCCACTGGTCTGCCACAGCAGCAAAAGAGGCCCGCTCTTTTGGTGAAATTGATGAAATCAACATTTTAGAAGCAGGCGATGAACTCAAAGTAAAATCTCTCGATTTTAGCGATATTGCCGAACAATACGATTACATTCACTACTGCCCGAACGAAACCATTAGTGGCGTGGAAATTTTTGATGTACCGAACGTCGGCAACGCCGTATTAGTGGGCGACTTATCCTCTACCATTCTTTCCCGCAAAATAGACATCAGCAAATTCGGCTTAATTTACGCCGGCGCGCAAAAAAACCTTGGCCCGGCAGGGATCACCATTGTTATCGTGCGCGATGATTTAATTGGCAAAGCACGCAAAGCCACGCCATCGATTTGGAATTATGAAACGCAGAAAAACAGCGATTCTATGATCAATACACCACCAACATTCGCTTGGTATTTATGTGCGTTAGTATTCAAACATTTGTTGTCTATCGGCGGCTTACCGGAAATCGAACAACGCAATCTTGCCAAAGCCAACTTGCTTTACGATTATTTAGACGGTTGTGATTTCTACCAAAATAACGTGGCAAAAGCCAACCGCTCTTTAATGAACATAACGTTCACCACGGGCAATGACGAATTGAATGCAAAATTTGTTGCCGAAGCCACGGCAGCGGGATTGCAAGCGTTAAAAGGACACAAAGTGTTAGGCGGTATGCGCGCCTCCATTTATAACGCCATGCCGATTGAAGGGGTACAAGCATTGATTCAATTCATGCAAAAATTTGCCAAAGAAAACGCATAGCCCTCTTAAAAGTGCGGTCGAAATTCATTGTAAAAATCCACCGCACTTTCTTTTTCTTTATGACTACTCGGAGCATCTTATGCAATATCTTGATCGTGCCAATGCGGGCGTAAAAGCACTTTCCCCTTACCAAGCCAGCAAGCCCATTGAAGAATTAGAACGTGAATTAGGCATTAAAAATATCATCAAACTCGCTTCAAACGAAAATCCGTTCGGCTTACCGCCCAGCGCCCAAAAAGCTATTCAGGCGCAATTAGACAACCTTCATCTTTACCCCGATTCCAACGGGTTTTATTTCAAACAAGCTGTCGCGGAAAAATTCGGTTTACTACCGGAACAAATCACCCTTGGTAACGGCTCCAACGATTTAATTGAACTCATCGCCCACACCTTTGCCTCCGAGCAAGACGAAGTCATTTATTCCCAATACGGCTTCATTGTTTATCCGTTGATTAGCCAAGCCTTAAATGCCAAACGGGTAGAAATTCCGGCAAAAAATTACGGCAATGATTTGGCGGCTTTCCTAAACGCGATCACGCTAAAAACAAAATTAATTTACATTGCTAACCCAAACAACCCGACGGGCAGTTTCTTAAGTGCGGTGGAAATTGCCGACTTTTTGGCCCAAGTGCCACCGCAAGTGATCGTGGCATTGGACGAAGCCTATGTAGAATTTACCGAGCCGAGCGAACGGGTGGATTCTTTTGGTTTATTAGCAAAATATCCGAACCTGATCGTGTGCCGCACCCTTTCCAAAGCCTATGGATTAGCCGGTTTACGGATCGGTTATGCCGTTTCCTTGACAGAAATTGCGGGCTTGTTAAATCGCGTACGTCAACCCTTTAACTGTAACAGCCTTGCCCTTGCCGCAGCCACCGCTGCCATTCAAGACGATGAATTTGTCGCCAAAGTGGCGGAAAATAATCGAATTGGCTTACAATTATTGCAAAACTTCTTTGATGAAAAAGGTTTGCGTTATGTGCCGTCCAAAGGCAATTTCGTGATGTTGGATTTACAACAACCTGCTGCACCAATTTATCAAGCACTGTTACGCAAAGGCGTCATCGTACGTCCACTTGCCGGTTACGGATTGCCGAACCATTTGCGTATCAGCATCGGCTTGCCGGAAGAAAATCAGCGTTTTTTAACCGAACTTAGCGACATTTTGGGCTTATAACGGACGATTTATGCAACACGCCACTTCCATTACGCTTAACCCTATCCACCATGTGGAAGGCACGATCAACCTACCCGGCTCAAAAAGCCTGTCCAATCGCGCCCTATTATTGGCTGCATTGGCGCATGGTACGACCAAAGTCACCAATTTATTAGACAGCGACGACATCCGCCACATGCTCAACGCCTTAAAACAACTTGGCGTGCAATATTCCCTGTCTAACGATAAATCCATCTGCGAAGTACAGGGCTTAGGTGGTGCCTTTCAATGGCATGACGGCTTAGCGTTATTTTTAGGCAATGCCGGCACCGCCATGCGCCCGTTAGCAGCAGCACTTTGTTTGACGCGTGAAGGTGCTTCTGCACAAAATGAAGTGATTTTAACCGGTGAACCTCGCATGAAAGAGCGCCCGATTCAGCATTTAGTGGATGCTTTGTTGCAGGCGGGTGCAGACATTCGTTATTTAGAAAACGAGGGCTATCCGCCAATTGCCATTCGTAACACCGGTTTGCGTGGTGGCACGATTAAAATCGATGGCTCCATTTCATCACAATTTTTGACCGCACTTTTAATGGCGGCACCGCTTGCAGAAGGCGACTGTGAAATTGAAATTGTCGGCGATTTGGTTTCCAAACCCTACATCGACATCACCCTTAACATGATGAAAATCTTCGGCGTGGAAGTTGAAAACCAAAACTATCAACGCTTTCTCGTGAAAGGCAAACAATTTTACCAATCACCCGGCTCGTTTTTGGTGGAAGGCGATGCCTCCTCCGCCTCTTATTTCTTGGCGGCAGGTGCCATTAAAGGCAAGGTGAAAGTTACCGGCATCGGTAAAAACAGCATTCAAGGCGATCGTTTATTTGCCGATGTGTTAGAAAAAATGGGGGCAAAAATCACCTGGGGCGAGGATTTCATTGAAGCAGAACAAGCTCTGTTGCACGGCGTGGATATGGATATGAACCATATTCCCGATGCCGCCATGACCATTGCCACGACTGCATTGTTTGCCGAAGGGGAAACCGTGATTCGTAACATTTACAACTGGCGGGTGAAAGAAACGGATCGCTTAACCGCCATGGCAACCGAACTGCGCAAAGTGGGGGCTGACGTGGAAGAAGGCGAAGATTTTATTCGTATTCAACCCTTAAAATTAACGGATTTCAAGGTTGCAGAAATTGAAACCTATAACGATCACCGCATGGCAATGTGTTTCGCCTTGGTGGCGTTATCTGACACGCCGATCACCATTTTGGATCCGGACTGCACGGCAAAAACGTTCCCAACGTTTTTTGAGGAGTTTTTAGCTATCGCACATACGTCCAACGACAATAATTAAAAACACAGAAAAAACAAACCGCACTTTATATTTCATCGTATAAAGTGCGGTCTGTTTTTAAAAAGATTTACGTTTCCGGCTGATAACCCTCATCATTCAATGTCGGATTTTCGGCGCCTTGTTTTGCCAGTTGATCGCAAATTTCATTTTCGCGATGCCCTGCATGCCCTTTCACCCAACACCAATCCACATGATGGCGAGCAATAGCCTGATCTAATGCCATCCATAAATCTTGATTTTTCACCGGTTTGCCACTACTCGCCTTCCAATTGTTTTTCTTCCAATTGAAAATCCATTGTGTAATGCCATTTTTCATGTATTGACTATCGCTGTATAAATGGATGTTGCAAGGTTCTTTCAAGCTATTTAACGCTTCCACTACAGCCAACAATTCCATACGATTATTGGTCGTTAACAAGAAACCTTTGGACAACTGTTTTTCATGTTGTTTATAACGTAACAGGATGCCAATGCCGCCCGGGCCGGGATTGCCAAGGCAAGATCCATCGGTAAAAATTTCGATTTGTTTGCGCATATTGACTACTAATTTATTTTAAATGGGGCGATAATACCCGAAATTTTTGCGGATAAAAAGTCAAGTTATGAGTATTCAAATTAACCCGAATCGCCAAATTGTACTGGATACGGAAACCACCGGTATGAACCAGTTAGGCGCCCACTATGAAGGCCATTGCATTATTGAAATCGGTGCGGTGGAAATGATCAATCGTCGCTACACCGGCAATAATTTTCACATTTACATCAAACCAAATCGCCCCGTTGACCCTGAAGCAATTAAAGTACACGGCATCACCGATGAAATGCTTGCGGATAAACCGGATTTCAGTCAAATTGCCAATGAATTTATTGAGTATATTAAAGGTGCCGAGTTGTTGATTCACAACGCGCCCTTCGACGTGGGGTTCATGGATTATGAATTTGCCAAACTCAATTTACCGATAAAAACCAACGATATTTGCCAAGTGACCGATACGCTCACAATGGCGCGTCAAATGTATCCGGGCAAGAAAAATAACTTGGATGCACTATGTAGCCGTTTAGGCATTGATAACAGTAAACGGACCTTGCACGGCGCGTTACTGGATGCGGAAATTCTAGCAGACGTTTACCTTGCCATGACCGGCGGGCAAACAAGCCTTTTTGATGAAAACGAATCAGAAATTATTCAACAGGTTAACGAACAGCAGATACAAAGTGCGGTGGCTTTTTCACACAATTTACGCTTACTTACCCCCACTGAAGAGGAGCTGCAAGCGCATTTGGAATACCTCAAATTAATCAATAAAAAAAGCAAAGATAATTGCTTGTGGACGCGCCAATCTCAAGAAGAAACCTTGCACTAAACAAATCGTTCACCGATTAAACAAGTGAGCCCAAAAGAGAAAAAAAAAGTTGACGGAATGCTCTGTCGCCATTATTATGCACCTCACCTGTGCGGAGTGGTAGTTCAGCTGGTTAGAATACCTGCCTGTCACGCAGGGGGTCGCGG
>ERZ791785.1117-NODE-1117-length-14940-cov-3.181861_pt1 | contig 14940 bp, 9 predicted proteins | sample MGYA00509947_ERZ791785 | MGnify/ENA primary metagenome ERZ791785 (study PRJEB30046, sample SAMN00791982) | human gut metagenome | study: EMG produced TPA metagenomics assembly of the A metagenome-wide association study of gut microbiota in type 2...
TAACTTCGTCTTCTGGGTTTAATTCATACGCTCTTTCAATGTAGTAATTTGCATCATCAAAGTTTCCTACATTTAAGTAAGCCATACCTAAGTTGCAAAGTATTTCTGGATCTTCTTTTAATTTAGCTGCTGCTTCTAAAAGTTCTATTGCTCTATTCATATTTAATGAAGAAGCTTCACATAAAGCTAATTCTACCATTGTATCTACTTGTTGTGGTTTCATTCTAAGTATTTTTTCATAGTATTCTTTAGCTTTATCCATTTCACCCATGTTTTTATAAGCTAAACCGATCATGAATAATAAATTCCACCAATCTCCGTACTTTTCTTCTAATGGCAGTAATTTTTCTAATCCTTCTTCAAATTTTCCTTGGAATACTAAAGTATATCCTTCTTCATACTCAACTTTAGAGTACATTTTTCCTAAGTTATCTTGAACTTCTGCTGTAAATTCTTCATCAAGACCTAGTTTTAGTGCTTCCTCCCATATTACTTTTGCTTTTATATATTGATTTTGGTTGTAATAATGGTATCCTAAGTGATAGTATGCAAGTGCAAAGTTTGGGTCTAAATTAGTTACTTGTTCAAGTTTTTCCCCAGCTTCTAATAGCATATCATTCATAGCTTTTGCATCATAATCTTTTTGATATTGAGTAGCTAATTCTTGACATACTATTGCATAGTTATATAATCCTTGAATATCATCTGGATATAATGTTATAAGAGCTTTTACATATATAAGAGCATCTGTTACTTCGCCTATTTCGAAGTATTTTCTAGACATATATCCCATATAAGATTTAGCATCGAATTTTACGTTTTTTTCTAATGCTTTTAAGAATTTTTTATATTCATCATTATATCTAAATTGTGGGTCTATACCTATTATGTATATCATTGCATCAGCTATAGACATTGAATTTAGACCTTCTTGTGCCGTATTTTCTTTTATACCTTTTACTAATACCTCATTTTTTATAGGTACATTCAGTCCATCTTTAGGTAGTGTATAACCCTCTAATTTAAATTCTGCATCTTCTTTAACTGTTATAAATGCCAATTCTTCTGTTTTAGATAGTAAATATTTATCTATTCTAAACTTCATAATGCTCCTCCTCATGAATTGTATTATTTCTTTTCTTTAGTAAGTTCCTTTAATTCAACTTTATATGTTCTAGATTTTTCAAATACTTTTATATCATCATATACAAATAGTATTATGCTTTCTTGTTCTTTTATATCTGCATGAATATCTTCTTTTAATTTTAATATATCGTATTTAAATGGTTCAAAATGAACATATTTTAAGATATATTTAGTCGGTGTATCCACATGTTTAGGTAGATATTTTTCTAGATTTTCTCTATCATGTAAAAACTCATGAACTCTTGGTTTTAGATTATCAACCTCAACTTTTGCAAATATATTAGGAACACTTGATATTTTTCCTAAAGAAACATAGTCATATTTTAATATTTCCATAAATAAATCATAGTTTTCACCTATTTTTTCTTTATAGAAGTCTAGTAATATACTATACAACTGATTCTTACCTTGCGCAAGATGGAAATATCCCATTTCATCAAAATAAGTTGCAAATTCTTCAAAGAATTTGAATGCACTTTCACTATAATAGTTTTCGATTATATATTTTACTGATAATGAGAAGTTATTAGAGTTGTAATATCTTTCTAATATATCTTCTATATCTTTTAATTTTAATATTTCATCATAACTTATAAATTTGTTGCTTAGTACTTCATATGGAGCATAGTCTTTGTATTCATACTCAAATTCTTCTGCTCTAGCTCTCATTCCTGTCCCTTTTATCATTTTTAGGAACCCTAATTGCAATTGTTCTATTTGTAAACCAAATACATCATTAAATGACTTTTCAAAACTGTCGTATCCTTCATAAGGCAATCCTGCAATTAAATCTAAATGTTGATGTATATTTTGATAAGACTCTATAGTCTTTACAACATAAGATAATTTTTCAAAATCATCTCTTCTTCCGACTGCATCTAATGCTTCTTGGTTTGTAGTTTGAACACCTATTTCAAATTGGAATAATCCTTCTTTACAGTCTTTTAAAAATTCTAGCATATCATCGTCTAGTAAGTGTGCTGTAACTTCAAAGTGATAAGTTGTATATCCGTTGTCATTTTCCATAAGGAATTCCATTATTTCTTTTGCAAACTTTTTATTTGCATTAAACGTTCTATCTATAAATTTAATTTGTGAAACTCTTGCATCAATTAAATTTTTAAGGTCTCTTTTTACTCTATCTATACTGAAATATCTAAGCCCTTTTATAGCAGAAGATAAACAGTATTGGCAGTTAAATGGACAACCTCTTGATGTTTCATAATATACTATTCTATTTTCATATTCTTTTACATCTAGATTTTCATATGGACTTGGAATTAAATCTAAATCTTTTAATAATTCTCTTGTTTTATTTCTTATTATTTTTCCATCTTGTCTATAAGTAATTCCGTCTACATCTTCTATAGACATTTCGCCTCTGAAATGTTTAACAAGGTCTCTCATAACCATTTCGCCTTCATCACGAAGTATATAGTCGACAAATTGGTATTTTTCCATAGATTCTTCACTATCATAAGAAACTTCCGGACCACCTAACCCTATTATAAGATTTGGTTTTACTTTTTTAAGATTTTCGCATATTTTCACTATATCATATACATTCCAAATATATGTTGAGAAAAATACAGCGTCATAATCTTTTAAATATATATCTTTTAAAATGTAGTCTAATTGATTATTTATTGTATACTCTCTTAAATCTACATTTATTAAATCTTTTATACTTTCTTTTATGTATCTGATTGCTAAATTTGTATGAATAAACTTAGAATTCAAAGTTGTCAGCAATATTTTCAAATTTTTCACCTCTTTTTTTTGATTTCTACACGTTTTCCCCTATTTTTAAATCGAATAATGTTGTAATATAATATTATATAATTACTTTAGAAAGGAAGTTTGCTATGGAATTAATCGATCAAGTTACTATTAATGATTTATCAAAAAGAGACTTATTATTAATCATAAAATCACTAGAGTTTACTGGTAAAAAAACTAAAAACAAAGACTTCATCGAACTGAGAAACAGTATAGTAAAGGAACTTTGTTTTTTAACAGAAACTAGCGAAGATCAATTTCTTACTTATTTAGATGAAAATTGTTAAACTCGTTTAAAACTAAATGTATATTGTCCAGATTTTGATTTAATAGAAATTCTCAATACATTATCGCAAAAATCTTTAGATATAACCTGTATTTTATTTAAAATAGGATCTACTATAGTATCTCCTTTATTTAAATTAATCAAACTTCTTGGATCTGAACTTGTATTATATGAAGACTTATTTATTGAGTATTTTCTCAATTTCGTAATATACATAGCCATTGAGGATATAAAATCTATATTGTCTATATTTAAATTAGCATCTGCTGATAAAATAGATAGTATAGATTTTTTTATACTTAAAAGCCCATCATTTATAACTTCTCTATCTTCCATATAAATATCATAAATTACATTTAATAAATTTGTTATTATTTCATTTTCCTCATAGTCACATATTTTTAAATCTATATAATTATCTATAACTTGTATAGCTTTTATTCTAGCCATTTGGAATTTTATCATGCTAGTTTTATCTAACTCTATTTGTAATCCAATTACCTTCTCTTTAATCGATTGAAGAATTTCCTCATACTCCATATCTTTATTATCTATCAAATTATGAATTAGACTATTGTATAATACAGAGGCCAAAATATAGTCGAATAGATATTGCTCTTTTTTTAAGTATCTCACATATTTTTGAATTAATGCTAATACCTCTTCTTCACTTTTTTGTATATTTGTATTTGATAAAATTAAGGGCAATAGTACATTTAAGACATCACTGTACTGTGGCTTACTATCATAAAAATTAAAGTAAATTAGTTCATCTTTAAGCCTATTATTATCAACATATACATTTCTCTGTAACTTATTATCTATAAGACATTTTGTTCCTATTATCATCAGATGTTTCAAGCTACTATCTTCTATATCAAATGACGATATATAACAGTTTTTTATTAAATCATCTCTCATATAATAACCGCCCGTCAGAGCTTCCCACCTTCCTATATGCTATAAAAAAGAGCTCCCGTACTATTTTTATTCCTCAGTAATAGTACAACAGCCCCTTTTAAATTTTATTTATTACAAATTAATAATTAATTACATTCTTTCTGGTGCATGTATTCCTAATAATGCTAAAGCATTTTCTATAGTTTGTCTAGTTGCTGCAACTAGTGCAAGTCTAGCTTTTCTAACCTCAACATCATCTACTAATATTGGATTGTCATGGTAGAATTTGTTGAATGCTTGAGCTAAATCTAAAACAAATCTAGTTATTATGTGTGGCTCATTTTTTCTCATTGCTGCAAGTATTGCTTTATTGAATGAACCGATTACTTTTAATACTTCAGCTCCGTCACCTTCAGATAATAAATCATAGTTTATATCTGCAGTAACTTCTTCCTCTGCTTTTCTTAAAACTGCACAACATCTAGCATGTGTATATTGAACATATGGTCCAGTTTCTCCTTCAAAACTTAAAGTTCTTGACCAAGAGAATGTATAGTCTTTTATTCTACTGTTAGATAATTCTTGGAATACTACTGCTCCAACACCAACTTGTTTAGCTATTTGTTCTACATTTTTAGCATTTGGATTTTTAGATAGTACTATTTCTTTTGTTTTTTCTACAGCTTGTTTTAAAACATCTTCTAAGAATACAACTCTACCTTTTCTTGTAGACATTGTTCCTTCTTCTAATGCAACCATACCGAACGGAACGTGGATTAAATCTTTTGACCATTCATATCCCATAAGTTCTAATACTTTAAATAATTGTTGGAAATGTAGAGATTGTTGAGAACCAACAACATATATACATTTATCAAAATCATAAGTATTTTTTCTGTATATAGCCGCAGCTAAATCTCTAGTCATATATAAAGTTGAACCATCATTTTTAGTTATTAAAGCTGGTGGCATGTTGAACTCTTCTAAATCAACAACATTTGTACCTTGAGATTGTACTAATAATCCCTTTTCTTTTAATTGATCTATTACTACACCCATTTTATCTGAATAGAATGATTCACCTGCATATGAATCAAATTCGATATCTAGTAAGTCATAAACTCTAGCGAATTCTTTTAAACTTTCATCTCTAAACCATTGCCATAAAGCTTTTGCTTCTTCGTCTCCGTTTTCTAATTTAGTGAACCAAGCTCTAGCTTCATCTTCCATTTCTGGTTTTTGTTCAGCTTCTTCATGGAATTTTACATATAATTTTAATAGCTCTGGTATTGGGTTAGCTTCAACAGCTTCTTTACTTCCCCAAAGTTTAAAAGCAACTATTAATTTACCAAATTGAGTCCCATAGTCTCCTAAGTGATTTACTCTAACTACGTTGTAACCTTGTGAATCATATATTTTATATAATGCATTACCTATAACAGTCGTTCTTATATGTCCTATATGGAATGGTTTTGCTATGTTAGGAGATGAAAAGTCTATTACTACAGCTTTTTCTTGTCCTAAGTCAGTGTGTCCATATTTTTCTTTTTTAGTTAAAACATCATTTATTACTGTTTCCGCTAATTGAGATTTATTTACAAAAAAGTTTACATATCCTCCAAGTGGCATAACTTTTGATATTGCACCTTTAGCTTCTATATTTTCTGCTAAGTCAGCAGCTATCATATTTGGTGCTTTTCTAAATACTTTTGCTAATTTAAAGCATGGAAATGCAAAGTCCCCCATCTCTTTATTTGGTGGCACTTCTATCAATGCTACTATTTCTTCTAATGTTAAATCTTCTATCTTTTCTTTAAGACAGTTAGCAATTGCTATTTTAAAATCTTGCATTATGTTCTCCTCTCCTATTGTAATACGTTCATATTTATTACTCTATGTTAAATCAAATTCTACTTTTTTTCAAGTTTTTCAAACTTATATATACTCAAGATATCAATTATATATCATCTTCGTCTAATAATGCTATATTTTCTTTATTTAAAATGGCAGCTGTTACTCCCATTCCTTGAATTTTATTACCTAAAAAAGTACCATCATAAATCTTTTTATATCCACAAGAAGGACTCCCAGCCTTTAATATTGCTGTCTTAGCATTATGTTCTTTTGCTATTTTTAAAGTTTCTTCTGCACCTTGTATAAAGTTTTTTGTTACATCTATACCTTTATTTGATAAAACTTTTGTACATCCACTTAATACATCATTCCCATCTTTATTTCCATATGTAATAATTTCAGATGGATTTCTTGGTGTAGACAGTCCTCCTAATTGTTCAGGACAAACTAAGATATATTCTTTGTCTTCTAAGTACTTTATTACATTTTCTGATTTATTGTTTCCACCGCTATATTTGCAGTTTTCACCTAATAAGCAAGCTGATACTATTATCATAATTTTCACCTTTATTTATCTTATAATCTTATAAGGCGTGTTTCTTATCGTAAAGTTACTATTGTAACACCTGCTCCACCTTCACCATATTCTCCTGGACGTTTTGACTTAACGTGTTTATTTCTTTTTAATATGTCTTGTAGACCTTTTTTAAGAACTCCAGTACCTATACCGTGGATAATTGTTACTGTTTCAAGACCAGCAACACAGGCATCATCTAGATATTTTTCAACTTCCATTATTGCTTCTTCTAAGTTCATTCCTCTTAAATCAACTTCACCTTTTACTTTTCCAGATTTCTCGCTAATTATCTTACGAGTTGTCTTTGTTACTGTTGATTTTTTATCTTTTTGTATTTGTTGTAATGATTTAAATGGTAATGTCATTTTCATTATTCCGATTTGTACTAAAGCCTCTTTTTTCTTTTTATCTACAGATACTACAGTACCATCTTGGTTTAATGTTACTACTTTTACATCATCACCTGGTTTTAAATCTTTTATTTCTTTAGAAGATACTTTTGGCACTATCATACTCTTAACTGAAGGTTGTAAATTACCCATTGAGTCAGATAATTCTTTTCTAAGAGCTTCGATTTTTTGTTGTTTTTGTTTAGATGCCATTTCTGTTTCTAATTTTCTAAGCTCTTTTAATATATTTTCTGATTGTTCTTTAGCTTGTCTAGTTATACTAAATGCTTCAGATTTTGCCTTACTAATTATTTTTTCTCTTTGGGCCATAACTCTTTCAAGTCTGCCTTCGTATTCTGCCTTGATATCTTCTATTTCTTTCTTTAATTTTTCTGCTTCTAATCTATCTTCTTCTGCTTTTAATCTGTTTTTCTCTACATTTTGTAATACGTCTTCTAATTCAATATTGTCAGTATTTATAAATTCTTTAGCTCTATTTATTACATATTCACTTAAGCCTAATTTTTTTGATATTTCAAAAGCATTAGATTTTCCTGGAACACCTATTAATAATCTATAGGTTGGGCTTAAAGTATCTACATCAAATTCAACTGCAGCATTTTCTACACCCTTTTTAGTAAGTGCATAGTTTTTAAGTTCGCTGTAGTGAGTTGTCGCAATACATTTAGCTCCAGCCATATTTACATCTTCTAATATTGCTATTGCAAGAGCAGCACCTTCAACAGGGTCTGTACCTGCCCCAAGTTCGTCAAATATTACTAATGAATCACTTGTTACTTCATTTAATATAGAAACTGTATTTGTCATATGTGAAGAGAATGTAGATAAACTTTGTTCAATACTTTGTTCATCTCCAATATCTGCAAATACATTATCGTAAACACACATACTTGTTCCAAAATCAGCTGGAATATGAAGTCCACTTTGTGTCATTAAAGCGAATAATCCTACTGTTTTTATTGTTACAGTTTTACCACCTGTATTTGGACCTGTTATAACAAGTGTGTCGAAATCTTTTCCTAAATATACTGTATTTGGAACAACATCTCTTTTATCTATCATTGGATGTCTACCATTTTTAATATGGAAGTATTTTTCTTCATTTAAAACTGGTTCGATTGCTCTCATCTCTACAGATAATTTACCTTTTGCAAATGCAAAGTCTAATTTTCCTAAAATCTCTTGATTTGAAATTAATTCTCCAGATATTTCGCCTATCATAGCTGATAATTCAGAAAGTATTCTTTCTATTTCTTCTTGTTCATCAAGTTTAAGTTTTCTAAGTTCATTGTTCATCTCAACTATACTCATTGGCTCTATAAATAATGTTGCACCTGATGATGATTGGTCATGTACTATCCCAGAAACTACTGATCTATATTCAGCTTTTACTGGTATAACAAATCTGTCACCTCTCATAGATATTATGTTATCTTGTAAGTATTTTTGATATGTAGTTGAACTTATTATAGAATTTAGCTTCGATCTGATAGATTGGTTCTTTTGAACAATTCTTCTTCTTATTGTTTTAAGTGTTGTAGATGCATTATCAGAAATCTCAGATTCTCCTACTATAGAAGTGTATATTCTGTCTTCTATATCTCTAAATGTATATAGAGCATTTGTAAGAGCTTGGATTATTGGATAATTGAAATCTTCCTCTTCCGAACCTTCTAAATTTCTTTTTAAGCTACGTGCTACTCTTAGACAGTCAGCTATTTTTAGTAAAGCTCCTGGGTCTAATGTAGCTCCCACATGAGCTCTTTTTGCTTTGTCTTCTATATCATGTATTCCATCCATACTTACTAAACCTCTTTTAATAAGTATGGCTTGTGCCTCACTTGTCTCAAGTAATGTGTTTTTTACTTCATCAAAGTCATTACTTGGTTTTAAATTTTCTATATGTTTAAGACCTAAAGAAGATGACGCCTTTGTTTTTAACTTATCTATTATTTTATTAAATTCTAAAACTCTAAGCGATTTTTCGTTCATTCTTCCTCCTAATTATTGTAATTTTCATCACAATTTTTTTATTATTTAGTATTATTGATAAAAATCCCAATTTTATACTTATTTGAGAATTTTTTTAACTTAGATTAAGCATAAAATAAACCACCTTCTATTATACCTAATCTAAGTTTATTATGGATAAAATTTTTATATTTATTTTAATCTATTTTGTTTTTATTTATGCAATTTCATTTGCCATCATATATAGTTGATAATAAACGCCTTTTTTCTCTAATAATTCTTTGTGATTTCCTTCTTCTACAATTCCATTTTCATTTAATACAAGTATTCTATCTGCATTTTGTATAGTAGTTAATCTATGGGCAATTGTAAGAGTTGTTCTTCCTTTTGCAAGTCTTTCTAATGATTTTGATACTAAGTATTCACTTTCATTATCTAAGGCTGATGTTGCCTCATCTAGTATTAATATTTTTGGATTTTTTAAGAATACCCTAGCAATACTTATTCTTTGTTTTTGTCCACCAGATAATTTTACTCCTCTTTCGCCAACATATGTATCATAGCCATCTTTTAATTGTGAAATAAATTCATGAGCCCCAGCAAGTTTTGCAGCTTCTATAATTTCTTCTTTACTCGCTTTTGGATTTCCATAAGCAATATTATCATAAACAGTTCCTGCAAATAGATAAACATCTTGTTGAACTATTCCTATATTTTTTCTTAAACTCTTTAATGTAATTTTCTTTATATCCTTATCATCTAAATAGATATTTCCTTCTGTTGTATCATAAAAACGTGGAATTAAGTTGCATATTGTAGTTTTTCCTCCTCCTGAAGGACCGACTAAAGCGACTTTTTCTCCTTCTTTTATAGATAAGTTAATATCTGATAAAACTTTTTTATCTGTATCGTTATATCCAAATGAAACATCTTTAAACTTGATACTTCCTTTTACACCATTTAACTCTTTTGCATCTTCATCATCAAATATATCTATATCTGAATCCATAATTTCTATAAAACGCTCAATACCTGTCATACCTCTTTGGAATTGTTCTGCAAACTCAACAATTCTCTTAACTGTAGCAAGTAGAGTTGTTACATATAATGTATATACAAATAAATCTGCAGGTTGGATAAGACCTTTCATCATAAATATTCCACCGGCAATTAATAAAACTAAATACATTATTCCGTCGAATATACAAGTTATAATTTTAAATCCAGCCATATATTTATATGTTTCTTTTTTAGTTCCCAAGAATTTTCTGTTATCTTGTGTGAATTTTTCTGCTTCTATATCTTCATTTGCGAATGCTTTTACAACTCTAACACCTAATAAACTATCTTCTAATCTTGAGTTTAATTCTCCAATTTGAACTCTTTGTTTTTTAAATGCTCTCTTCATTTTTCTATTTTGATCCATACTGAATATAACCATTAAAGGTATGAAGATAAATATTATCGTTGTTAAAGCTAAATTTATTCTAGATAAAAGTATAAATGAAATAACTATCTTTACACCTGCTATGAAAAATTCCTCTGGACAGTGATGTGCAAACTCAGTAACATCAAATAAGTCATTAGTTATTCTAGACATTATTTGACCTACTTTTGTATTATTGAAATATGAATCTGATAATTTTTGAATATGGTCAAATGCATCTTTTCTCATATCTGTCTCAATTCTAGCTCCCATTATATGCCCGATTCTAGTCATATAGTAATTTGCTATTGCATCTATTATTCTAAGTACTAAATAAACTCCTGCTAAACTGGCTATTAATTGTACCGTAATTGATGACAAGTCCTCAGTCCCTTTATTTGCAAGAAACCTTAATATCATAGGTAATATCAAATCACAGCCTGTAGTTAAAAATGCACAAAATAAGTCCAACAATAGCACATTTTTATAAGGCTTAAAATAAGGAATAAATCGTCCTATCAAATCCTTAGTTTTGTATTTTTTATTTTCCATTAAACAACCTCCCAATATATTTAAAATATTTTTACATATTAAAATACATCTGCCTAACTAACAGATGTTTATATATTATGATACATTTAATTATACATTTACCTCATATAAATTAACATATTATTTTCATGATTTTCCTAATATTTTCATTTCATTTTTCTGAATTTTTTAAATTAATTTTCAAATATAAATTAACTTTTTTGTAAAATTTTTACTTTACTTTTTTTTTACATATTATTATACTTATCTAAAAGATAATTTAATTCTTAATAAAAAATAATTTTTAAAAAAAGGGGTTGATTTTAAATGGAAAACATACTAAAAGGTTTAGAACCACAATCAGTTTTAAATTATTTTGAAAAAATCTCTCAAATACCTAGAGGTTCTGGTAATGAAAAAGCAATAAGTGATTATTTATGTAATTTTGCAAAAGAATTAAATCTAGAATACATACAAGATGAACACTTAAATGTAATAATCAAAAAACCAGCTACTGAAGGTTATGAAAATTGTCCAGGAGTAATAATACAAGGACACATGGATATGGTTTGTGAAAAAAATAAAGATTCAAACCATGATTTCTTAAAAGATCCTATCCAATTAAGAGTTGTAGATGACATGATATATGCAACTGGAACTACTTTAGGAGCTGACAATGGGATAGCTGTTGCTTATGGTATGGCACTTCTTGCATCAAATACTATTAAACATCCTGAATTAGAAATACTTATAACTACTGATGAAGAAGTTGGTATGACTGGCGCTAAGAATTTAGATACTAGCGTTTTAACAGGAAAATATATGTTAAATCTAGATTCTGAAGAAGAAGGGTGTATATTAGTTGGTTGTGCTGGTGGTAACAGAAACTGTACAACTTTACCACTTGAATTCAAATCTTCTGAAAAACAAGGATTCTTAATAGAATTAAAAGGTCTTTTAGGTGGACACTCTGGAATGGAAATAGATAAAAACCATGCTAATTCTAATAAATTAATGGGTAGAATATTAGACTTATTAACTATTGATTATGATTTAGTAAATGTAAATGGTGGTCTTAAAACAAATGCTATCCCTCGTGAATGCGATGCTGTTATAGCTGTTGATACTAAAGATATAGATCAATTAAAAGCTGAATTGGCTAAAATAGAATCTATATTCAAACATGAATACAGAATTCCAGATCCAGACGTAAAAATTGAATTAAGTGAAACTTCTTTTGAAAAAGTTCTAACTGATGAATGTAAAAATAAAGTAATTCAACTTTTAAACTTAATACCATCTGGAATCCAAACTATGGCAGCAGATATGCCAGGTTTAGTGGAAAGTTCTATCAATTTAGGTGTTGTAACAACTAAAGAAAATGTTATGACATTTGAAGCAACTACAAGAAGTTCTGTAGAAACTAGAAAAGACTATATAAATAACACTGTAAAATTAGTTGCCGAGTCTTTAGGTGCTGATTATGAAGAAACTGACCATTATCCTTCTTGGGAAAGAGCTATTGACTCTAAACTAGAAGAAATAAGTATAGAAACTTACAAAAAAGTAACAGGTAATGACCCTAAAATATTAACTATACATGCAGGTCTTGAATGTGGGTTATTCCTTAAGAAAATGGATGGCTGTGAAGCTATATCAATAGGTCCTAATGCTTATGATGTTCATACTCCAAACGAACATGTAAGTATTTCTTCAATAAAAAATGTTTGGGATTATTTAGTTGCTTGTTTAGAAAGCATGAACCAACATTAATATAAAATTTAATTTAAACGACAATGAAGGGGGTATGTCATTTGAATAAAAAACTATCTAAAGAGGCATATGGTGGAGTTGCTGGAAAAGACTACGTGCCATATATCACAGATAAATCGAAACTTGGAGGAAATATTGCTGTATTAATTATAGGGATTATATTTGCTGCTGTATTCGCAGCTTCTACAGCTTATTCAGGAATGAAAGCAGGACTTACTGTTGCCGCTGGTATTCCAGGTGCAATTTTAGGTTCAGCATTTGTTGCAATGTTTGCAAAACACAAAGGAATCCTTGGTAGAAACTTAGTTCAAGGTATGGCTAGTGGTGGTGAATCTGTCGCTAGTGGTCTTATATTTGTACTACCTTCTGTTATACTAATCGGTAGTGAATTTACTTTCTTAGAAGGTGTAGCAGTTGGTATAGGTGGAGTTCTATTCGGTATAGGTGCAGCTTCACTTGTTTATAACTATTTAATAATTGATCAACATGGTCATCTTATGTATCCTGAAGCTATGGCTATATCTGAAACTCTTGTAGCATCAGAAAATGCTGGCGGAGATTCAATGAAATTCATGGGAATAGGATTTGGTATAGGTGGTGTATTAAACACACTTTCAAGTTCATTCTTAAACTTAACAAACAATGTTATGTCTTTTGCAGGAAAATCATTCTACAAATGGAAATTCGACTTAGAAGTTAATCCACTTTTACTAGGAATTGGATTTATAGTAGGTATGGATGTTTCTTTAACTATGTTTGCTGGTTCAATATTATCAGCATTTGGTATAACTCCTTTACTTGCTTATTTTGCTGAAATGGCACATGATGGAGCTATGGTATGGAATAATCCTTCACTTGCAATAAACCAAATGGCTGTTAGTGATATTGCTGGTTCTTATGTTAAATATATAGGTGCTGGTATGATGTTATGTGGTGGTATAATAGGTGCAGTAAAACTTATACCTACTATAATAGCTTCAGTAAAAGAAACTATGAATGCAAAATCATCTTCAGAAGATGGTGAAGGTTCTTCATCTTACTTAATAATATTATTAGCTGGTACTGTTATAGGACTTATTGCCTCATTTATAATATCTGAAAGCATAGTAATGACTATAGTTGGAGCTATTTTATCATTTATACTATCTTTATTATTTGTTATAGTTGCTGGTAGATTAACAGGAACTATTGGTACTTCTAACCTACCTGTATCAGGTATGACAATAGCTTCATTAGTTATAACTACTGTAGTATTTGTTTCTATGGGATGGACTTCTCAAGCAGACAACAAATCTCTACTTTTATTCGGTTCATTCATAGTTGTTGCTATATCAATAGCTGGAGGATACTGTCAATCACAAAAGGTAACATTTGTTGTTGGTGGTAATAAAAATGAAATGCAACGTTACTTTACAATATCTGCTATAGTTGGTGTTATAGTTGTTGTTGCTGTTATGGTTTTATTAACTGAACAATTACAAATAACTGGAGATAATCCTCCATTTGCTTTACCACAAGCTAACTTAATGTCTACACTTACATCTGGTATAATGTCAGGAAATCTTCCATGGGTTATGATAATAGTTGGTGTATTTATGGCAATAGTACTACACTTCTTAAATCTATCTATAATGACAGTTGCTATCGGATTCTACTTACCAATTTCAACTACTTCTATAATATTAGTAGGTGCTTTAGTTCGTGAATTTATCGAAAGAAGTACTAAAAATGAAGTAGAAAAAGAAGTAAAAGTTAGTAATGGTATAAGTTTATCTTCAGGACTTGTTGCTGGTGGTTCTATACTTGGGCTTATCGGTGTAATCTGTCAAGTAACTGGTTTAGTTGGAGGAAATGGTCCTAGTGGATTTGCTGCAGGAAATGGTATGGCTGTTGTATTATTAGTTATACTAGTAGTATTAACTGCTCTTCCTATACTAAATTCAAAAGTTAAGGGTCATAAAAATGAATAATGAAGATTCGTTAAATGTAGTATTTAAAATTTCAAATAGTATAGACTATGAGGTTAAGGATAAGATTGTAACAATATTAGAAAAACAAAATCATCCTATACAAAATTTTTTTAGAAAATTAAAATTTAGAATTCCTCTTTATAAAAAAATTAAACTTGATGAATATGGCAGCTTCATTTTTTTACAAATAGATGGAAAAAAAACAATTGAAGAAATAGGCGAAAACTTGGAGTCAGAGTATGGAGATGCTACTCATCCTCTTTATGAAAGACTTACAATGTATTTAAATCATATATATGTTAATTGTAATTATATCG
>ERZ791785.1126-NODE-1126-length-14849-cov-8.115858_pt1 | contig 14849 bp, 10 predicted proteins | sample MGYA00509947_ERZ791785 | MGnify/ENA primary metagenome ERZ791785 (study PRJEB30046, sample SAMN00791982) | human gut metagenome | study: EMG produced TPA metagenomics assembly of the A metagenome-wide association study of gut microbiota in type 2...
TGTCGGGCGTGGCGGGATTGGCCTTGTCGGGGCCGTGGCAGGTCTCGCAGGTGAGACCCATCGCCGCATGACGGTCGGCACCGAACTTTCCGTCGGCGGCAGAGGCGGTGCCCGCAGCCATGAGGGCGGTCATCATCAGGGCGGCAAGCGTCTTGAAATTTGTCATTAAAATCTCCTGTAGGGGCGAATGGTTCATGGGGGCCGAGCGCCCTGTTCGAGTGAATCCTAGTCCATTAAGCCTGCCTTAAGACGCGCCGACTGTGCCAACTTAGGGTAAGCCTCCATCGAAAGTCCCCACTAGTTGGGTGTTCTCCATCAGGGTTCCTCCGAATAAAGAACCAGAAAAACCGCCGTTCGTGTTGCTTTTCCGCCACACGCCGTTTCGAGAGGAGATGCGCTTCGCAGGGCTTGCGAAGCGAGACCGTCATGCCGCATCCGAAGCCTGCCGAAGGAAACGTCGCGCTCATCAGGCCTCCTGAAGGAGCCGTCGCCGCCGCTGCGCCCGCGTCCGAAGCAGACGACCGCTGGGTCTGGTTTGAGGACGAGCACGGCGAGCGCTTTCGCGTCCCGCGCTCCTGGGTTCAGGGCACGCCTGCGGACGCGAGCAATGCAGGCGGATCGGCCGAAGAGGCGGACCCGGACGAGGCGGGCGGAATCCACATCAAGAATCCGACGCTCTCGCGCATGTTCGAAGGCGTGCGGCTCACCTCCGGTCAGGCCTCGCTCGTTCCGAAGCTTCAGGCGTTTCTTGACGACGACGAAGCGCGGATCTTCATACTTCGCGGCTATGCGGGCACGGGGAAGACCTTCCTGATGAAGGGTGTCGTCGACTATCTTTCGGCCGTCAACCGCTCCGTGCACCTCATGGCGCCCACGGGCCGCGCGGCCAAGGTGCTCTCGACGAGAACGTCCCGCAGCGCCTCGACAATCCACGCACACCTCTACTCGCCCCGCGACCGGGACGATCCAGACGACGAGGACTTCACGCTCGTGAGCGACCTCACGTCAAACACGGACGAACTCGACGCGGTCTACGTCGTCGACGAGGCCTCGATGGTCTCCGACCGCGAGACGCAGAATCCGCTCCTGCAGTTCGGCTCGGGCCGCCTTCTCGCCGACCTCCTGCACTTTCTCGAGGACGCCCCCTGCGCGCACCGCAGGCACATCCTGTTCGTGGGCGACGCCGCGCAGCTCCCGCCCGTCGGCATGACCGTCTCGCCCGCGCTCTCTCCCATGCACCTCGAGGAGGAATTCGGCCTGAAGCCCTCGGAGCACATGCTCACCGACATCGTCCGCCAGAAGCAGGACTCGGGAATTCTCGCGCTCGCGACTGCGCTCCGAACGGGACTCAAAAACAAGACGTACGCTCTTCCAAGGCTTCCTGCGGACGTTCCCGACGTAGAGCGGATCGATGCGCGCGACATGGCGCGCCTCTGCTGGGAGGTCATGGGACGGCGCATCACACGCGACGCCGTCATGATCGCGCAGACGAACGTGCGCGCCCAGCAGCTCAACCGCGCCTTCAGGCGGCTGCAGTTTCCGGGCGTCGAGGAGCTCGCCGCGGGAGACAAGCTCATGGTAATCCTCAACACGCACATGCACGGCGAATTCATCTGCAACGGCGACTTCTGCCAGGTGCTCCGCACGGGAGCGCGCACCAGGCGCAGCGTCTCCTTCCGCGTGAAGACCGGCCCCGCAGGGAAGGGCAGGCGCCTCGTGAACCTCGACCTTGAGTTCCAGAGCGTCACGCTCAGGCTTCGCGGCAATACGGGCGAGTGCTTCGAGGTCTCCTGCATGATCCTTCTCAACCAGCTCGAGCCCGACGACCTGCCCGACATGACGCTTCTCCTTCGCGCCCTCATGGCCGACTTCAAGAACCGCTTCCCGAGGCTCAGGCGCGGCACGAAGGACTGGCAGGACGCGCTCGCCGAAGACCCGTTCGTCAACGCGCTTCACGTCCGCTACGGCTACGCCGTCACCTGCCACAAGTCCCAAGGCGGCGAATGGCCGCACGTCTTCGTCGACTGCGCATGGACGGGACCGAGATCCTCGGCCGACTACTTCCGCTGGCTCTACACCGCAGTGACGCGCGCCAGACAGAAGCTCCATCTCGCCCGCTATCCGAAGCACGCCTACGACGACCCGAACGAAGTCCTTCCCGTGCCCGACGACGCCTGGCCCCGGCAATGGCAGGCCGAGCTTCCCGCAAGACATCCCGGCGAAGACCTCGAGACGTTCGCGCTCGAGCTTCCCGAAGACAACGGCGAAGTCTTCTGACGCCCATGGAAAAACAGGCGGCCGCATTTCTGCAGCCGCCTGCGCTCCCTGAACCCGCCTCTTCGGACAAAAGAGGCGTTCCTCGCAAAAGCCTGCGTCTATTCCTCTCGAACCGGCGCCCAGTAGGTCTTGTAGACGCCGCCCCGCTGAAGGACGAGCTTCTTCTTCGAGACCATCACGACGTTCCAGACCTCCTCGAACGGGAAGGTCCCACCGTTGCCGATGCTCCTGCCCCTCAGGGTGAGCTTTCGGTCTGCAACCTGCCAGCTCTCGTACTCGAGCGTCGCCATGTTGACGGACTCGGCCGAGCCGTCCTCGTCAAGGATGAAGCCCTGCTGCCTGCCGAACTGGGCGGGCACGGGCTCAAGCCACGTGTTGACAAAGAAAGGCATCATCTGCCTGTCGATCCCCTCGCTCATGGCCTTCTTCTCGATCGCGGCGGCCTCCTCGGGCGTCGCGGGACTGCCTGCGCATCCTGCGAGCACAAGGGCGGCTGCGGGCAGCGCAAGAAGCATCGTTCTTCTCTGCATGGCTTTCCTCCTGTCGTCACGGGCATTCGGTCGCTCCCTGCGGCACGCTGCGCCGCATGAGGAGCCTCATGCCTTCATCCTACCGCGCCTTGACGCTCCGCGTCCCGCAAAGCCACACGGCGAAACATTTGCAATGCCTCAGGCTTCCATTTTTGGAATCACCCTCTCGCCGAGCCCATCTCCCTGAAAACAAATCGGGCCCGCGGTCAGAAGGCCTGCGGACCCGAAAGGCAGATGAAAATGTCGAAGGCTAGAGCTTGTCCGCCTGCCAGGTGTTGCAGACATTGGGATTGCCGCTCTTGAAGCCCTTCTTGAACCAGTTGAGGCGCTGGAGCGAGGTCCCGTGCGTGAAGCTGTCGGGCACGACGCGGCCCGTGGCCTCCTTCTGCAGGCGGTCATCTCCGATGGCCGTGGCGGTCTTGAGCGCCTCCTCAAGATCACCCGCCTCAAGAATCCCACGCTTTTCCATGAAATGCCCCCAGACGCCCGCGAAGCAGTCAGCCTGAAGCTCCATCTTGACCTGGAGCGCATTTGCTTCCTTCTTCGTCACGCGCTGCTGGAGCGTCTGAACCTGCTCGGAAATGCCGAGCACGGTCTGTACATGATGCCCGACTTCGTGGGCGAGCACGTATCCGAGCGCAAAGTCGCCGCCCCCGCCGAGCTTCTTCTGCATGTCGTCATAGAAGCTCAAGTCAAGGTAGACCTTCCTGTCGGCGGGACAATAGAAGGGGCCCATCGCCGACCGGCCGTAGCCGCAGGCGGTCGAGGTGCTGTCCGTGTAGAGCACGAGCTTCGGGTGCGGATACCTTTCGCCCGTGGCGCGGAAGATCTCGGTCCAGACGTCCTCCGTCGTCTTGAGCGCAACGCGGGAGAACTTCGCGAGCTCCTCCTCGGCTGCCGTGCCCTTGTAGGACGCCGAAGCCGTCGTCTGCGTCTCGACGGGGAAGGGCTCTCCCGTCAGCAAAGGCGTGAGGTCGATCCCGTAGTAGCCCGCCACGAGCACCACGATCACGACGACCAGCCCCGTCTTGCCGCGAAGCGGAATGCCGCCGCGGGTGCGAAAGCCTCCCGAGCGGCCCATGCCCCTGCGGTCCTCGACCGACGAGCTTTCCTCAAGATCCTGCCAACGCATGAAAAGGCCTCCCTGAAGCATCAAACGCATTCCGAATTGTAGCCCGCATCGCGAAGACCTTCCGACGGGAACCCTCGCCACGCACCGCGCCGCCCGCGGAGCGCCTCCGGACAGCTTTCGGCAAAAAACACCTCTTGTGTCGCTTTTGGGCGACACCTTCAATCCTGAGCGCAATTTTCCATTGCATTCAGGCCTCCCTGCGTCTATACAGGAAGAGTGCGCGGACTGCACGATTTCCGGAGAACAACGGATTCGCCCGTGTCCGCCCCTGAACCAACCTGACTCAAAGGAGGATCTGCATGTACATGAAGTCTCTCGTTTCGCTGGCCGTTCTCGGCGCCATGTCCGCCGTTGCAACAGCAGGAGATCTCGTGGCCTTTGACAAGCCCAACGAATCGTACACGGTTGACGGCCTGAGCAAGTACGGCGCCAAGATCAACGCCTCCGACATCACCATCACGAACACCACATACAACGGCATTGACGCCTACGGCGTCTTCGACCTGAACGCAGCCAACGACATCAGCATTCAGGGCGCCACGAACGGCATCTTCACGCCGATTGAGAAAGAGTTTGCGACCCCTTCAATCACGATCAAGACACCCAAGAAGCTGACAATCACGGGCCCGTGGGCCATTCATGCGGAAGGCAAGGGCAAGATCACCATTGACGCGGGCGACCTCGTCCTCAGGGGAAGCAACGGCATTGCCGCCAACTCCACCGGCACCGTCAGCATCGACGCTCAAACGGTCGACATCGCCTGCACTAACAAATACGGCGTCTCCTCCGCCAATACGGGCGGGGTGACGATCAAGGCGGAAAAGTCCATCTACATCAAGGGCGGCAGTGCAAATGCCGTCAACGGCCTGCAGGGCGCCATCAAGCTTGAGAGCAACGGCACGACCGTCGTCGACGGCGACATCCTCGCCAGGGCAGCCACGGTTTCGGCCGACTTCAAGGGCGCAGGTTCCTCGCTCACGGGCGCCGTCACCACGGGGGACACCGGCACGACGAAGCTCGGCTTCTCCGACGGTGCGCTCTGGAAGGCCGAAGGCGACAGCAAGGTGTCCGAACTCACCCTCAAGGGCGGCGTCGTCGACCTCAACAACCACAACGTCACCGCCAAGCAACTCGCCGAAAATTCCGCAGCCACCATCCGTCTTGATGCGGGCGCCGAAACGCTCGGCAGCTTCACCGTTGGAAATCAGGATGTCAAGGCCGACCTCAACGTCGACCTCGTCCAGAACGCCGACGTCGTCGACGAGGCGCTCGCCAAGCAGGCGCTTGCGCAGATCCAGACGGGCGACAATACCACGGTCGAAGCCCACGTCAAGGAAGGCCTGGTCAATCCCGACATCACCTTCAACAAGGACGGTTCGACGGCTTCGGTCGGCACCAACACGCTCATTCGCGACACGCTCGATCTGGCTGCCGCAAGCTCGCTTTCGCTCAACCGCATTCTCATGAACGACGTGCGCAAGCGCATGGGCGATCTTCGTTCGTCCAGCGGCAAGAACGGCGTCTGGGCCCGTTATGACGGCGGCAGGCTCGAATCCGACGCGGGCCTCAAGAACGACTTCAATACGTTCCAGGCCGGCTTCGACACCATGCCGCTCGACAACGGCGTGCGCTTCGGCGTGGCCGCCAGCTACACCTGGTCCGACACCGACTTCGCGCGCGGCGAAGCCGACATGGACGCCTTCGGTCTGGCCGCCTACGGCGTCTGGATGGGCGACAACGGCATGTTCGCCGACGTCGTGGCCCGCGTGGCCAAGGCCTCCAACGACATGACGATCGACAGCGTCTACAAGGGCGACCTCGACACGGTCACGACAAGCCTCTCGGGTGAGTTCGGTTGGCGCTTCGACCTCGCCAGAACCGTCTGGATCGAACCTCAGATCGAGGCCACCTACACGCACGCGGGTGCGGAAGACCTGACGCTCAGCAACGGCGTGAACGCCGCTACCTACGAGATCGGCGACTTCGACAGCCTGATCGGTCGCGCAGGCTTCGCAACGGGCTTCACCTGCCCGAACAACCGCGGCGAAGTCTGGCTGCGCGCCTCCGCCGTTCATGAATTCCTGGGCGACCGGGAAATCTACGCCAGAACGGGCGACAACACCAACTCGCTCAAGCAGGACGGCAAGGACACCTGGTTCGAATACGGCATCGGCGCCAACTTCAACCTGTCCGAATCCACCTACCTCTGGGCCGACGTCGAACGCACGTCCGGCGGCATCATCGATCAGGAATGGCGCGCCACCATCGGCGTTCGCTACGGCTTCTGACGATCCTTCCGACCTGCGCAGGGAGTCGTTCGCATGACGCAGCTCCCTGCCTGAGTTGAATAAAGGCGGCGCAGAATCTTCTGTCGCCGCCTTTTTCACGCCCGCCGGATCAATCGGGAAGAGCGGGCACCGTCAGGGGGTGCGGGATCCCTCCACCACTTCACACGAATCGACGTTCTCTCGCAGCCTTCCTTGTCGAGATAAGAGACGCCCGCAGGCAGTCCCTTCTCGGGTCCCGTGAGGAACTTCTCCTTGGACTTCCAGCCGAGCGCGGGCTTGCCGGAGACCGGATCCTTCCTGCGCCCGAAGTCGACGAGCCCGGCCTGCGTCAGGACGGGCGCCTCGAAGGGACCCGTAAAGCAGAATTCGCCCGAGTCCGTCGGCTCCTCCCAGAGGCGCCTCATCTTCGTCTCCATCCAGGCGGCATGCACGAAGCGGAGCTCGACGCCTTCGGAGTCGAAGGTCTTCATCCAGACGGCAAGCGTGCGGATCCAGGCGAGCCAGGCCTCAAGGTCAGGGCCGAGCTGCCTCACGGTCTCCACGAACTGGCGCCTGTGCGATTCGCTGTGCGAGCGCAGCCACTTCGGTCCGCCGTCCTCCTCTCTGAGAACGGGATCGGGCGTCGTGAAATGGAGCGCATTGAGTTCGTGATTCCCCATGACGGCGAGCGCCGAGCCCGCCTCGACCATGCCGCGCACGATTTCGTGCGTGCGGCGGATTTCGGGCCCGCGGTCGATGAAGTCGCCGAGAAAGACCGCGCGGCGGCCTTCGGGATGGCGCAGGACGCCGTTCGTCTCCTCATAGCCCATGCACTTGAGGAGAATCGTCAGCTACGCGGCGTGCCCGTGCACGTCGCCAATGACGTCAAAGCCTGATTTTCCGAGCATGTCCTTCATGACTCCTCTCCGTTCCGGCGCCTCTCCTGAAAGCACTCGACGATCGCGGCCCTGAGCCACTGTAGCTGATGGTCGTCATTGCTTCGTGAGTGCCAGATGACCGTCGGGTTCCAGCGTTCGCGAAGCGGCGAGTCAGGGTCGAGCTTCACGTCAAGGATCTTGAGCGGCATCCAGGCTGCAAAACGCTCTGCGAGCTCCCGCGTCATGACGGCGTAGGCGTCGCTCTCCAGCAGCGCGAAGGGCAGCGTCACAAAATAGGGCGTCTCAACATAGATGCCGGCATTCGTTGTGATCTCGGTTCGATGCATCACCTCGACGGTGCTTTCTCCTCGATAGTCAGGAAGCCTGAGCGAGACAAGCGGGTAGGCGCGGACCTCCTCTTCGGATACAGGACCGGGGCAGGAGGCAAGGGGATGGTCGTTTCTCACGACAACGACGTGTCGTGACGCGAAGAGCTGCTGACCATGAATGTCGGCGGGGAGCGGATTGCCGTCGGGATCGTAAAAGAAGGCGAGGTCGAGCCGGCCGCTTCTGAGATGCTCGATCAGACTGCCGTCGGGCGGCATGACGCGGATGCGAATGTCGGGAGCGCGTCTGCGGATGGCGGGAAGCGCCTTGAGAAGCAGCGTCACGAACGCATTGTCGTTCATCATCAAATGAAATACGCGGTGGATGTTGGCCGGATCGAAATATTCCTCGCTGACGAGATCCTCAATCACGGCGCGGGCGCGCTCTAGCTTGGGCACGAGCGCCGTCATTCGTCGCGTGGGCGCCATGGAGTTGCCCGAGCGTACGAAGAGTTCGTCATCGAAGATCTCGCGAACAGCGCCGAGCATGCGAGAGACGGTCGCAACGCTCAGACCGAGCGCCGAGGCCGTTCTCGTCAAAGAATGCGTTCGCGAAAGAAGGAGCAGAAACTCAATCTGCTCGCCTGAAAGACCGGATCCTCGTCCGTTCATGATCGTTCTGACCCCCAAGGCATGAATAAAAACGCCCTTCGATTTTATCGAAGGGCGTCGTGCCCAAACAAGGCGTGACTTCCTCATCAGAAGAAATGCGTGATGCCGAACATCACCTGTTCGGAGTTCGGATCGCTGGTATCCTCGAAATTGTCCGAATCAAAGAGACCCGAGCCGTGGGTCCAGTTGGCGGCGCCGTAAAGATGCGTGCGCTTGCAGAGCGGGTACTCGTAGGCTGCGCCGAGCAGCCAGCGCTTGAGGCCGGTTTCTGCGCCCGCCTTGACGTGTCCCTTGTACTCGATGTCATCGTAGGCGGAGGTGAGCATCAGATCGCCGCCCCAGAGACCGATCTTTGCATTGAGGCCAAGAACATAGCCGTCAAAGCCCCTGCCGCTCACGCCCCGCGCATTCTCGTCCGCAAGATTGTTGCTTCCGATGAGCGATACAGGCGTGTAGACGGGCGTTCCGGGAACCGTGTAGAAGTCCCTGAACATCTGGCCCATAACATAAAGGCGCACGTTGTCGGCCACAAGAAAGTTGACGGCGAGGCTCGCAAGCGTCGAATCCCTGGCCCCCGACCAGCTCGCGCCCGTCTCGGGTGCAGGATGCATGATCCTGTCGACAGTGCCCGCGAAGGTCACCTTCGGCGTCCGGTACTTGAAGCCAAGTGCGGCGCGGCGGTTGTTGTCCTCCGTATCCGCCTCCTCAACCCCGGGCACCGGGTTGGAACCCGTCTGGAAGGAATACTGGGCGTAGAGCGTCAGCCCGCCAGCTAGTTCGGGACTCGCCCAGGAAAGTGCGTTGTCAAGGCGGTCGCCGCCCTGCATCCAGTGCACGCCGCCCGCTCGGCCCCATCCGAACCCGAACGGGGTCGCTTCAAGGCCAAACATGCCCCAGTGGCCGAACGGAGAGGTCAGAGCACCCATGCGGCCGGCCGCAAACTCGCCGAAGCGTCCGATGACGGCAAGAGATGACTCGCCGCCGAAGAGACGATTGAAGCGCATGGCGCCGTTGTCGGACTCGAAGAGGCTTTCGAGCTGCATCTTCACCTTGAGTCCGTTGCCAAGGTCCTCGTTGGCGACAAGACCCACGCGGGGTCCGAGGTTGACGCCGAACTCTTCGCGAGCCGTGCACTCCGTGCCGTTGACTCCGTTTCGGTTGTTTTCGACGATGATACCTGTGTCGATGATGCCGTACATCCGCACGTCGGCGGCCTCTGCCGCCGGTGCCAGCGAAGCCGCAGCCAAGGCGGCGGCGATGATTGTCTTTCTTAGCATGACAAGGTCCCTGAACTGAGGGGATGGAAAGGTTGGATTCTCAGAAAAATCCGGACGGTCGGACGGAGACAAGAGCCGACCGACCGTCCGGCAAGGCAAGACGCCGGACCAGGGCGTCACTTGGCTGCCGAGAAGGCCTTCTGAACGTCGAACGGCATGGCCTGATAGCCCATGGCATCAAGAATTCGGATTTCAACCGAGGGCTCCTTCGCGCCCCACTTGAATTCGTTGATGAAGGGCGAGGGCGCACGCATGTCCATGGCGCCCGCCATGCCTGCGGTGGCGGAGTAGACCATGACGGAATCCTTGTCCTTGTGGTATTCGGTCAGAGACGTCACCGGGCTGAACCATTCGTGACCGCGGCCCTTGCCGTATTCCCAGACCTGCTCGATGGTCATCTTCTTCTGGTCAATCTTGTAGACGACGGCGCGCGAATACTTCATATCGGGCAGAGCGGGCTGCTCCATGCCGCGACCGTCGCCATTGTCAAAGACGGAAAGGTAGAACCAGCGCTTGTCGGACTTGGCATCAATGCGCCATGCGGTGTGCTGGGTCCAGGTCCAGTCGAAGTCCTTCTTGCAGACGTTGTAGTATTCGTCGCACTCGATGGGGTTGCCCGAAGCGTCGACCGGCTTGAGGAGCCTCTTCGCGAAGTCACCCGTCCAGCCTTCATGGGAGCCCACGATCCACTTGACCTTCTTGTCGCGGCCGATCTTGACGATGGCGGACTGGTGACGGGAGGAAATGATGATCGAGTCATCGGTCGGGTCGTAGTCCACGGAGTTGACGTGGGCCCAGTTTCGGCCCGCGCCCGTACCGAGGATGTCGCCGAAGTTGTCGCTCTTGTCGATCGCGGCCAGCTCCTCGGCGCTCATCGTGTGGCCTGCGAGCTTGGCGTCGATATTGAGGCAGACGGCGCCCTGGTCAAGCGTCTTGATGACCGTGCTGCGATACGGATCGAGAATGTTGTTGAGGTTCCATTCGTCGACGACGCGTCCTTCCGAATCGACCTCGATGATGACGTCACGCACCGTGCGAACGTTCCTGCCGTCGGGACGCTTGTAGTTGGCGCTCGAGACGCGAACGAGATAGTTGCCGTTCTGCATCGGTTCGAGTGCATGGCTGAAGTCGTCATAGCCTTCGGGCAGACGGCGGTTGAAGACCTCGCGGCCCATGATGTCGTACTTGGCGTAGCGCTGGCCGTAGCCCCAGGTGAGCATGCCGTCGTCGTTCTGGCGGAAGCCCATCATGACGCCGCCCTGATAGATGGAGCTCGCATCAAAGATCGGCTCGGCATGCAGGTACCAACGCAGCTCGCCCTTTGTGTCGATGATGCCGACCTGCGGATAGCCGCCCCATTCGAGCGAGCCGCCCGTCGGGTTGTTCCACACGGCGCGCTCGGCCTGCGGATAGTGATCGAGAATGTTGTTGACGAGGTAGAGGCGGTCCTCGAAACCCTTTTCAACCTTGATGACCTTCGTGTTGAAGAGGCCGCTCTTCTGAGCGGTCGTGCCATTGCTCGGCGCATAGGCCGGACCGCAGTAGATGCGGTAGCTTTCAGTGATCTTTTCGGACTTCGGGTTCGTGCCGTTGGTGGTGCGCGTGTAGCTCACCTCGACCGTGTTGACCCAGTCGGCGTAGAGGCCGAAAACGGGAATGCCCGAGTGCGTGAGCAGGTCGACGTCGCTCACCTTGTACTTGATCTCCTGACCTTCGGGCTTGGGAACGATGCGGACGGTCGCGTCGGTCACGACGTAGCCGCCGTTGCGGATGATGGCGGTGAGCGGCGCGATGCGGTACGGATTGACGACCACCTCGCCGAGCAGGCCCTGGACCTGGTACTTGACCTTCGGACCCGAGGGACCGCCTGCGGCAAGCGCCCGAAGGGGCAGGGCGGCGGTAACGGCCATCGAGAGCATCGAGGCAATGAAGACGCGCTTCGTCAGCATGTTGGACTCCTTTTCTGACTTGCTGAAGGGCGTGCCGAGCATCAGTGCGGCGCACGCCCGTTGACGGATCGAGGAGGCGGAACCGGCGTTCCGCCCCTCACGATGCAGAAAATGGTACGGATGCGACCATCGCCGAACCATAGGAGGATTCGGAGGCGCAGTCTTCAGAAACGGGAAGGCCTCTTTGCAGAAAATGCAAAACCTCGGGAAATCCCCTTGGGGTTTTGCTCGAGGCGAAAATCCATGCGTTGATGCATCGCGTGCATGCGCGCGGAAAAGACTCCCGACGCAGGCTCATATGGCGGCATCGACGGCAGGACACCCCCTGCGAAACCAGAGCCGCCGTTCCTTCACTTCGGCGACAAGGGCAACGAAGGCCTTGACCATCGATCCGTTGCTTTCAGCGAGCCTCACGACGGAGGCATCCATGACGATGTCGTCGAGGACGACGTGGCGGATGCCGTCGCCGGCAATCGGCAAATCGGTCTGAGGGATGATGGCGGCGCCGATCCCCTGACGCACGTATTCGATGATGAGGCGCAGGGACGAAAGCTTGATGACGGCCTTCGGAGTGAAGCCGAGTGCATTGTCGACCACGTAGGGCGAGTCATGACGGCTCTCGAAGATCATGAAGTCGCTATGACGCAGGACGTCCATGTTGAGTTGTCCGTCCGGGGTGATGCAGGGCGAGTCAGCGGCAGCAAGGAGTACGGGCGGACAGCGTCCGATCGTCTGCATCACGACAGGCGCATCGAACCTCACGCCGAAAGTGATGCTCATCATCACGTCGATCGAACCTTCGGCCAGGCGCTTTGCAAGCGTAGCGGGAGGCGCCTCTTCGGCAATGATCGTGAGTGAAGGAAAGCGCGAGCGCGCCTCACGCAGAACGGTACCGAAAAGGCCCGAGGAAATCGTGGCGGCGCATACGCCCACGCGAAGCGTCGAAGCGGTGCCGTTGAGAATGTCGTCGGCGTTGTGCCTCGCGCATTCGGCCATCGCAAGGATGCGCTGCGCGTCTGCAAGGAAGGTTTCACCAAGAGGCGTCAGCGCCATCGTTCGGTTCGAGCGGTTGACAACCGCTCCTCCGAGCTCCTCCTCAAGGAGTCTGATCTGCGTGCTGAGCGTCGACTGGCTGATGCCAAGCAACTTCGCCGCGCGCCCGAAATGCATGCGGTCCGCAAGAACCACGAAGGCCTGAAGATGCTTCAAGTCGAACATGAAGAGCTCCTCTCGGAAACGGAAAAGGACGGGACGGGTTTTCCCGTGTTCGGAACACTAGAGATTTCCCGAACCTTCGATCGCGAACGTACTTTCGATCCACACAAAAACGACCTAGGGACAAGCGTTTTACGTAGCCTCACATGCACAATCGAGATTCTCGATCGTACCATCAATCAAAGTCGAAATCAACGGAATTATTCTCCGTCCTTGCGCTTCAGGGTCCGACCGAGTTGAGCGGTCCCTGACCAACCCTTAGGAGAAGACAAACATGTTCGTTGAAACTTTCAGGAAGACGGCGCTTGCCGCGCTTCTTTGCGGCGCCGGTTCCTGCGCCGTTGCCGCCGTGACGGCGGGCACCTACGAAGGCCAAGCCATGGGCAAGCTCAGCATGGTGAAGGCTGCCGTGACGCTTGACGCCGAAGGCCGCCTCACCGACGTCAAGCTTGACGTTTCGGGCGAAACGCCGTTCCTCGGTGGCGAGGCCGCCAAGGCCATGGCCCCCGCAATGGTCAAGCACCAGAGCACGGCCGTTGACGCCGTGACCGGCGCCACCATCTCGAGCGAAGCCATCCGCAAGGCCGTCATCGCCGCCATCGAGAAGGCGGGCGGTGATCCCAAGAAGTATGACGTCAAGGTCGCCAAGAAGATCGGCCCGTCCGAAACCATGACCGCCGACATCGTCGTCGTTGGCGCCGGTGCTTCCGGCACGGCCGCCGCGCTTGCCGCAGCCGAATCGGGCGCCAAGGTCCTCGTCCTTGAAAAGGCTCCCGCCGTGGGCGGCGCCGGCCAGATCGCCTCGGGCCTTTTCGCCGTCGAATCCTCGCTGCAGAAGGAGAAGTTCAAGAACGATCCCGAACTTCTCAAGCAGCTGACGGCCGACAACCTCTACACGCTCCTGATGGACTACAACCACTTCCTCTCCAACGCCCCGATCACCCGTCGCGTGATCGAGCAGTCCGGCTCGACCATCGACTGGCTGCAGGGCCACGGCGCGAAGTTCAAGCTCATCGACTGGAACCCGCAGCAGGGCCAGAACCCGTACCCGATCCGCTGGCGCATCTATCACCGCTATCAGGACAACCACACGGCCTTCGTGAACATGTACAAGTCGCTCGAGAAGATGGGCGGCAAGCTCCTCACGTCGACCCGCGCCTATGACCTCGAGCAGGACAAGGACGGCAACGTCACGGCCGTGATCGCCGAAAAGGCCGACGGCGGCAAGCTCACGATCAAGACCAAGGCCCTCGTACTCGCCACGGGCGGCTACGGCGGCGACATGAAGCGCCTCTCCGAAAAGATGGAGAGCAAGCAACTCACGAACCGCATCGCCTGGGCCAACAACGGCGAAGGCATCGACATGGCCCTCAAGGCCGGCGCCCAGAAGATGGGCGAAAACTCGGCCCTCATCCACGCCTGCGAATTCGACGGCCTCTCCACCTCGACCGCCGGCGCCCACGGCATGATCGACTCCAACCTCCTCGTGCGCGTCCTCAAGACGCCGCTCCTCTGGGTCGACCCGGCCGGCCACCGCTTCTGCAATGAAGAACTGATCTACGACACCGTCTACTGGGCCAACGCTGGCTACTCCGTCGGCGGCAAGTACTTCGTCGTCGTGGACGGCAAGACGCTCGACGCCTACACGGCCGACAAGCTCCCATTCGAAGTCTCCGGCGCCGGTCCCGCCAACCCGACGGGCAAGGGCGACTTCCGCGCCTTCGCTGAAGAGGCCGTCCGCCAGGGCGTCGGCTTCAAGGCCGACACGCTTGAAGAGCTCGCCAAGAAGGCCGGCTTCGACAGCGGCTTCACGAAGCAGGTGGCCGACTACAACAAAGCCGTCGAAACGAAGAAGGATCCGTTCGGCAAGCCCGCCGAGTTCCTCCAGTTCGGCGTCAAGGAAGGTCCGTTCTACGCCTTCCGCGCCAAGGTCGTAAGCCTCTCCACGCTCGGCGGTCTGCGCGTCAACGAGAACATGCAGGTTCTTGACGGCGACTACCACACGATCGGCGGCCTCTATGCCACGGGCAACAACGCCTACGGCTTCTACTCCACGCCGTCCTACCCGCCGTACCAGGGTCTGGCTCTCGGCTTCGCATACAACTCCGGCCGCATCGCCGGCATGGAAGCTGCGAAGGCCGTGAAGGCCGCCAAGTAAATCGCGGACGAAACCCCAACCGCGGCCGCTTCTTCGACGGGCCTCTCCTCCCTGAAGAACACGAAAAAAGCGGCCGCCTTCCCGGGACCGGCGAGCACCTCCTTCCCGCCGGTCCTCTTTTTTTAGGTTCATCTCGGAAGTCCGTGGAACGCGGCCTTGACTTTTAAG
>ERZ791785.1134-NODE-1134-length-14818-cov-6.143738_pt1 | contig 14818 bp, 10 predicted proteins | sample MGYA00509947_ERZ791785 | MGnify/ENA primary metagenome ERZ791785 (study PRJEB30046, sample SAMN00791982) | human gut metagenome | study: EMG produced TPA metagenomics assembly of the A metagenome-wide association study of gut microbiota in type 2...
CAGTAATATAAATTATAAAAAATCTTATTTACACAAATCTATAGACATTCTCTTATTATATATTAAAGTAACTTAATTAATTCTTCTAATTCTTTAGATAAAGTTTTTGCAAGTTCAAAATTAGTATCCATTAAAGCTCTTTCTATCTTCGTTTCAACTAATTTTTTCTTTTGTTCAATTTCTAAATAATCCTTATCAAAGTAATTAGCATAAATCATCCTTTTAAACTTTTTCATGCTAACTTTTCTAATAGTCTTATCTTCAATCATTAAAACATAGTCCATACTATTAACTATAAATTGATAATCATGAGAAATCATTAAAATAGCACCATTGTAATTTTGTATAGCCTTCTCAAGTGCCATTTGAGAATAAGTATCTAAATGGCTTGTAGGTTCATCAAGAAGTAACATATTAGCACAACTTGATGAAACCTTAGCTAATTGAAGAATATTTCTTTCCCCTCCAGATAAAGAGCTTATCTTTTGTTTTAAAACATCTTCATTAAAACCATAGCGTGAAACATATCTTCTAACCTCACCATAGTTTTTAAATCCTGCCTCATAAAACTCTTCAAGAATTGTACTAGACTCATTTAATCCATTTCCTTGCATTTGAGATAAATAACATAGTTCAATATTATCATTTATTTCAATACACTCGTTGTTGTTTTTAAATATTTCTTTCATTAAAGTAGTTTTACCAACACCATTTGTACCGATTATAGCCACTTTATCATTAGACTTAATTTCAAAATTAACATCTTCTAAAAGCACTTCATCAAAAGTTACTCCAAAATTATTAACTTTTAAAGCTGTAATTTCTTCTTCAATTTCATTATCAGTAGTTAAATTTATATAGGGCTCTTTGATATATACAAATGGAGCTTTTATTCTACGCTCTTGTAATCTTTCTTGTATTTTAACTCTAGCTTTTAAAGCCCTTCCCCTAGAGGCTTCTGAGTTATAAGTTGCTTTTTCTCTTAATATATTAATTAACTCTTCATTTCTTGCAATTTCTTCTTCTTCAGCAATAAATATTTCTTGTGTTTCAATTTTAGTTTGAAGTAATGAGAAGTTATAATCAATAAATCTTCCATCAAACTCTTGAAGTTCAGTGTTTTCAAGATGAATAATCTTGTTAAAGCAATGGTTAAGTAGATATCTATTATGTGTAATAACTAATATTGTTTTCTTATGAGAATTAATTAAGTTTTTAAGAGCATTAAGATTTTCAAAATCTAAAAATACATCTGGCTCATCCATAATCATTAAGTCTGGATTATTAAGCATTTCCTTAATAACTTGAATAAGTTTAAATTCTCCACCACTAAGTTCAGATATCATTTTATTTTTGTGTTTACTTAAATTTGCAAGATTAAGTTTTTTATTTATGTTACTTTCGTAATCATGACCATCTATTGCATCAAATTTATCTGATGCTTCTTGGTACTTTTCTAATAATGCTTCAATATCTGAAGAATTTTCCATTTGTGAACAGATGTGTGCTATTTCTTCTTCTAGTCTTATAAATTCTTGTGCTATATATTCAAAAACAGTTGTTTCTTTACTTTTATCACATTGTGAAAACTGGCTTACATATCCAATTTTACAATTTTGGTCCATTTCTAGTGTACCATCAAAAAGGTATCTTTCTGGATCCATTATTATATCTATTAATGTACTTTTTCCACTACCACTTGCTCCTATAAAGGCACAGTGTTGACCTTCTTCTATTGTAAATGAAATATTGTTATATAGGTCTTTTTGTGGAAATGAGTAAGATAAGTTGTCAACTTTTATCATATTATTACCTCTCTTGGTCATTTAAAAAGAGCTTATAAAATAAGCTCTTTTTAGTTACATTATTTTTTAATTTACTTTTGTTAGCATAACACTTTTTTCGACTAATTTCAATAATTTTTGATGTTAGATATATAATTTCCATTTATGTACTATATTTAATATAAAGCACAATTTATTTGAAGCAATAACAATCCGATTACTCTATACTTATTTTCTAAGGTCCTTTAATTTTATATTCACTTCCTAATACTTTTATAAATAACTTATCATCATTTGGATATAGATCTATTTATTACAAATTTATAATTTAAACACAAAAATACCCCCGTCGTAAAATCCGACGGGGGGTATTTTCATTCAACTAATTATGCTATTTTATAGTCTTCTTCCTTTAAAAGCTTAGCAGCTTCTTTATCTAATATTAAAACTATATCACTATGAAACTGTAATATAGATGCTGGTACTTCGGGCACTACTTTTCCATATACAGTATTGTAAATAGCTTCAGCCTTATTTTCTCCTGTTGCAATTAACATTATTTTTCTACTTTTAAATATTGATCCAACTCCCATTGTTATTGCTTTTTTAGGAACATCTTCTATATTATCAAAGAATCTTGAGTTTGCTTCTATTGTAGAGTCTTCTAACTGTACTAAATGAGTTCCCTTTTCAAAGTTTATTGTTGGCTCATTAAACCCTATATGTGCATTATTTCCTATTCCTAATACTTGTATATCTACTCCACCAGCTTCTTTAATTAACTCATCATATCTTTCACATTCAGCATCAACATCATCTGTCATACCATTTGGTATGTGTATATTTTCTGGATTTATATTTATATGGTCAAATAAATTTTTATACATAAAATAATGATAACTTTGATCATTTTCTTTAGGTAATTTATAATATTCATCTAAATTAAATGTTCTTACTTCTGAAAAATCAATATCCCCTTTTTTATTAAGACTTACTAAATTTTCATACATTCCTATAGGTGTAGAGCCTGTTGCAAGACCTAAAACTGAATTTGGCTTTAAAGTTACTTGACTTAATATCATTTGTGCAGCTTTCTTACTTACTTCTTCATAATTTTCACAAACTATTATTCTCATATAATCCACCTCAATTTAATTTATCTTATTGTATATTGTATCGCCTTCTACTATAGTAGCTAAGCAATCCATATTCTCATTAAATATAGCTATATCTGCATCTTTACCTATTTCTAAACTTCCCTTTTTATCATCTACTTTTATTGATTTTGCAGGGTTTAAAGATGCCAAGTTTATTGCTTCGTATATATTTAAGTTTGTATTTTCTTTAAAATTATATACTGCTTTATTTAAAGTTAGTACACTTCCTGCTAAACTTCCACTTGCTATCCTTGCATAGTTATCTTTAACATATACAGTTTGACCACCTAAATCATACTCACCGTCAGGCATACACCCAGCTCTCATAGAATCTGTAATTAATACTAATTTATCTTTTCCTTTACTATCAATTACAAATTGGAATAATTCTTTGTTTATATGTATTTTATCTGCTATTAGTTCACAGTACATATCTGACATTAAACCTAATCCAACAACTCCTGGATTTCTATGATTTAAAGGAGTCATACCATTAAATAAATGTGTTATATTAGTTACTCCTAAATCTTTAGCTTCTTTTCCAGTACTATAACTAGCATCGCTATGACATATTGATAAAACTATATCTGTTTCTTTTTTTACTTGTTTTGTGAATTCAAAATCCTTATCCAATTCTGGTGAATATGATATTACTTTTATAATGTCTGTGTAATCTTTTATAAAGTCAAAGCTTGGTTTATATATATACTTAGGATTTTGTGCACCTTTATATTTTTCATTAATAAAAGGCCCTTCCATATGTGCACCTAATACTTTTGCACCTTTAATACTTTTATTTTTAGCTTTTATTATATTATCAAAGGCTTTATAAATTCTTTCAGGTGACATAGTCATTGTAGTTGGTAGAAAAGATGTAACTCCAGTTTCTGCTAATCCTTTACTTATAATCTCTACTGCATTTTCATCTTCATCCATGGCGTCAAATCCCTTGCATCCATGTATATGTATATCTATAAGCCCTGGACATACATAGTTTCCTTTTGCATCTATAATCTCACAATTAGTTGGTACTTCATCACATATATCTATTATCTTTTTATCAAGTACTATTACTTTATTTTCTAAAACACCATTTTTTAAAACAATTTTACCATTTACAACTGCTTTCATATTATCCCCCTATTCAGTCATCATAATTTGGTATTGATGTTTATCACTTGTAAAAATTGATATAGTATACTCTAATATGCTTTGGTCTTTAGTATATACTTTTCTATCAAATTTTAAAGCCAGTGAATTTATATCTCTGTTTAAAAGTTTTGAGCTATCTTTATTTAATGTTATTGGTTCTATTGTTTGTATTGCTTTTTCTATTTTATGATTATATTCTTCTCTAAATACCCTATATAAAGAATCCTCTTCTTTTAGAACTTCTTTTAATCCAGCACACATTTTTTCTGGAGTATATACAGTTTCTAAAGCAAAAGGCTCATTATCTATTATTCTAAGCCTTTTTATTTTATAAATAAGCTCATGTTCATTTTTTATACTTAAATTCTCTCTTATAATTTTATTCTGAACACCTATTTCAAATTCTAATATCTTATTATTTATATTAAAACCTCGTTCACTCATAACTTCTGTAAAACCTTTTAACTTTTGAAATCTATACTGTTGTTTTTTATATGATACAAAAGTTCCCTTACCTTGTCTTCTTTCTAATAAGCCTTCATTTACTAAATTTACAATTGCCTTGTTTACTGTCATTCTACTAATATTTTGAAGTTTGCAAAGTTCTCTTTCTGGCATTAGGCTTGCACCTTCTTCAAGTTCTTTACTTTCTATCATATCTTTAATTATTTGATAAAGTTGAATATGAAGTGCTATGTCTAAATTTTTATCTACTATTTTCATTTTTCACCATTTTCATTATTTTTATATTGGTCTATACCAATATGGTAGTGTAAACAATTTCCTAAGTCAACTTATTTTGCAAAATTATTATTTATTATAATTTTGATTATAATAATTTATATATAAATACACATCAGATGCTTAAATCATTAGCAGTTGGGATTATAATTTATCCTCAAAGCAAGTAATTTATAATTTCTTAGTATATAAAAATAAAAGCCTGAGAAATATTACAAAATATATCTCAGGCTTTTACATTTATTTATATATATAAAATCTATTATTTTCTCTCTGACCTATCATAATTTAATTTTATGGATTACATGCTTTATAATTTACTTTAGCTTTTCTATTTGAGTATATACATATTCCTAAAAAAGTAATAATTTCCGTAATAGGAACTACAATCCATAAACTATTTCCACCTAAAACAACAGGCATTATAAGCACAAGAATAATATTTAATAAAAACCCTCTTATTATTGATATACTAACAGATACCTTTTCTCTTCCAATTGATTGGAAATAGTTACACATTAATATATTAATATTCATAATACAAAATGCACTTAAATACATTCTTATAGGTGTTATACCCATATTTATAATAGATTCGTCTGCTTTTACAAAAACTAATATTACTTCCTTTGTGAAAACAAATACTATAGCAAATAAAATAATACCTATAGCTATAGTAGTGTACATTGCATACTTTAATACATTTCTTACCCTCTTAACTTCATCAGCACCATGATTAGTTGCTATAATTGGCTGACTTGCTTGAGCAATACCATTAAATAATGATATTCCAACAATTATACAGTTTGAAATTATTCCATATATTACAATTCCATTATCTCCTATATACTTTAAAATCTGTATATTAAATATAAATATTACAAATCCACTTGCCACTTCCATTAAAAAACTTGAACTACCACATGATATTATTTTCTTTACCATGTCAAAAGATATTCCCTTAATACATATCTTTATTCTATTTTTCTTTTTTATAAAATGAGTAAGTAACACTAAAGATGTTATAAGGCTATCTATAACAGTTGCCATTGCAGCACCTTTCATCCCCATTTGCATTGGAAAAACATATATTAGGTGATTACAATGATTGATACAATTAAGGAAGTATGTAAAGAAACATCCATTCCTTATCCACTATATGAATCTATGATAGGAAAATATTTTATAGGTCAAACTCCATTTTTACCTACAAATAGTAATAGCCTACTAGTAGCATTAGTAAATCCTAAAGATTCAAAAGTAAATATTTTTTTAAATGTTGCAACAATCACAGCTCTACAAGCTATTGGATTAGTTGAGTTTTATTTAGGTTCTAATTTATACGGAGGAACTTCTAGTACTTTATTTAGTTGTACTAATACTAATTTTGACACTATCCCTAAAGGTTTAATTAAATACTGGGAACCTGCAATTATTCCAAATCATGCGACTTCTATTTTTACAAGATATATAACTAACCCAGGTACTGAAATAGTAGATGGTGGGCAAATAATACTAGCTCCAGGTAAATCATTCTATATTTATATATCAGATTCAAATCATCCACTAACATATCTATCTACAAGATTAGCTTTTGGTTGGTGGGAAGAACGTAGAGAGTGCTGTAATTCTAAATGTTGCTAATAATAGGCCTACAATATTTATTGTAGGCCTTTATTATTAAAGATGTCTTAAATTTACTATATATATCATCCATTAAGTCTTTATTTTTTACTTTTTTTATATCTCATTTAGCATTGATTCTATCTGATACTAATTCATAATTAAATTAAATTTTATAAGCTATCCCTTTAATAAACACAAAAACTTTATTCCCAAATGTCTCATAGTTTGAAATTTTAAAATTAGCATTTTCAATATTTTTATAAGTATCACAGTTTATATTGCACTTACCAATCTTTTTCCAAGTTCCATTTAAATAATGGGCTAAATCCCTGTAAAACTTCTCATGAGGAATAACATGCTCTATGAAGATTAATTTTCCATCATCCTTTAAAACTCTATGTATTTCTTCTAAGGCCTTGTTAGGATTATCAATAGAACATAATACAAGTGTTGCAACTACTGTATCAAATGATTTATCATCAAATGGTAGTTTTTCAGCATTTGCAGTTATATAATTAATATTCATTTCTTTGTTTAATTTATGATTCATTATAAATTTGTTAAACTTTAAGTCTAAAACATTTAATAATTCAATATTTTTAGAGTTGTAGTAATTAAAATTAACTCCACCTCCAGAGCCTATTTCAAGTACTTTGCCTTTCACATTTGTTATAAGTTCTTTTCTTCTTTTATGAAGCAATACTTTTTCAAAAGGCAATATAAATAAGTTAAATATAATTGTTAGTAGTTCGTTCATTATCTTCTCCTAGTTATAGATATATAATATATGTTTATGAAGTATTCAGAAATATTAAATTAATTCCACTATCTTTATACTTGTATTTTGTTCTTTATATTTAAATCTCGTTTAATACTAAGTGCATTTATATACATACCTATAACTTTTAATTTTAATTCTTTACTATATTTGTTATATTTTTATACATAGGAAAACCCCCTTATCATAGCTACACTTAGCACCATTATAAGATACTTTATTTTATGTGACTAATATAAGGGGATTATACTATTTAATTAAAAGTTTATTTTATAGTTTTATATTATTTTTTTCTTCTTCTATTGTTTGCAAATATACCAGCTATAGAAGCTATGCCTACACCTACAAACCCTAATATACTAGCATCACCAGTTTGTGGATTAGATGGTTTAGTAGTATTTGAGTTATTTTCATCTTGGCTTCCATTGTTATTTGAAGTATTTCCACCATTTGAGTTGTTTCCACCTTGATTTTCATCATTACTTCCATTGTTTCCATTTCCTGGATTAGAAGTTTCATCTTCGATTTCTTTATTTATTTCATTAACTAATGTATTTACTTCTTCAACTGTAGCATCTTTTACTTCTAATATAGATACTAATTCTTCAGTTTTAGTTTTAGCATTGTATATTTTTACTATTGTTTTTCCTTCTTCTTCATTTACTTTTACTGTGTGTCCAGCTTTCATAGCTTGTGATAAGATATCTTTTAAGTATTCTTTTTCAACTTCTACTTTTATAACTCCATCAACCATAGTACCAGCAAGTATTCTACCTTGTTTAGTATAGCTAACAGTTCCTAAAGTTTTTATAAAGTTTGCTAATATTTCTTCTAATGAAGAGTATTCGTTTATTGTTGGAACATCAGAAAAGCATGGGTAATCATCTCCACCTGCTGCAGTAAAGTCATTTGTTGCTACTGTATAAGTTTTGTTCATATCTAAAGCTTCACCATTTATAGTTAAAGATATTATTCTATCTCCAACTGGCTTGCTTGGATCTACTACAAATTTTATACCTGCTACATGTGGGAATCCACCTAAAGATTCTCCATAGCTTCTTACACCAAATTCAAGAACTTCTTTTATTTGAGCTCCTGTAAGTTGTTTTGTAACTACAAAGTTACCAAATGGTAAAACACTTACTATATCACCTTTTGTGATATCTCCTACTTTTATACTAGCACGGATTCCACCACCATTTGTTATAGCTAAGTCTGCACCAGTTTCATCCATCATAGCATCAGTTATTAAGTTACCTAAGTTTGTTTCTCCAAACCTTACGCTGTTTCTCTCTCCATCTAATTCTATAGTATTTTTTCCTATTACTTCAGATAATACTTCACCTTGTGCTTTATCTATTTCAGCTATTTTAGCAGCAACTTTTGCATCTGGAGTTACTTTTGAAGCTTCTTCTTTAGTTATAAGGCTTGCAGTAGCATTTACTACTTCATTATTTTCATCTAATTCTATTTCAACTTTACCAAGGTTTGATAAATATTCTCCTGTACTTACTAATAAAGTATCATTTACTTTTTCACCATTTTTAAATGTTGTATGACTGTGTCCATCAACGTATACATCTATACCATCAACAGCTTTTATAACATCATATGCTGTAGGATCACTACTTTCATCAGTACCAACATGTGATAAAGCTACTATTACATCTGCACCTTGTTTTTCTAAATCTTCAACTTGTTCTTTAGCTGCATCTACTGGACTAGTAAATTCTATTCCTTTAACATTGTTTGGATTAGTTTTGTAAGCTGTTTCTTGTGTAGCTATACCAAAGAATCCAACTTTTACAGTTTTTCCGTTAACTTCCATCTCTTTTATGTGGTTAGCTTCAAACACAGATTTTCCATCTTTATTTATATTAGAAGCTAATAATCTAAGTTTATTTTCACCGCTTTTTAATGTTACGCTATTTTTAAATAATTCCATTAATCTTGAGTATCCATAGTTAAAGTCATGGTTACCAGGAACCATATATTCATATCCAGCTGCATTTAATAAATCAACTGCATCTTGACCTTTACTTAATGTTACAAATGGTAAACCATGTATAGTATCCCCTGCATCAATTAATATTGAGTTTTTAGTATTATTTTTTATTGCTGCAACAGTATCTATACCTATTACTTTGCTATCAGCTTTTAATCTACCATGAGTATCGTTTGTATGTAATATTGTTATTTTATTTGACTCTTCTTTTTCTTGAGTATTTGATAAATCATAGTAATATTTGTATAATCTATCTCCTGCTACTTCTTTTTCTGTTGATATTGCAGGATAATTTGCTAAGTAATTTGCTCCATTTTCATGAGAAGTAAAGTATACTTTAGCATTTGTATTTACAGCTTTAAATTTCCAGTTGCTATCTACGCTTGGCTCTAATCTTCCAGCATCTTCTATATATTGCTTTAATACATCTCTACTTTCATCTGTACTATTATAAACTATTTCTTGTCTACCTTGCCATGGGAAGCTATTTCCACCAGCTCTATAGTTATTAGTAGCTATTAAGAATTCTTGGTCTAAGTCTATAGGTTGTCCATTATAAGTTAAGTTGTATATTCTTGAAGAATCAGGATTTATTACTTGTCCATTTTTATCATACTTAGGAGCTTTAGTTACATCTATTTCATATTCAACTCCATCTAATACGTCAAAGTTGAATGTAGGGAAATCTCTGTTTATTAAATCTTGTTCTTTAGTTAAGTTAGGGTCTATTGTATTAAACATATTAGCACAGAACTCTAACCATTCTTTTACATCTGAACCAGTTAATTTTATAACTGATACTGTATTATCATATTTATATAAGTTAGATAAATCTCTTATAGCAAGACCTCCTGCTTTTATATCAACATAATTGTCCGCACTGCTTCCTGCTTTAAATGGAGCTGCTGCTGATAATATTGGAAGGTCAGCATACTTAGCTAAACTTGGATCATTATCTTTTATTAATTTTTCAACATAAGCTTTTTGTGCATCAGATACTATTTGTACTGATGGATCATCTGCTACTAATGTAAAGAAACTATTTAAGTCTTTTGTAACCTCTCCTGATTTTTCATTTACATATGCATCTGTAGCTTTATGATATTCTTTAACAACAGCTTCTGTTGCTTCATCATTTTTTTTATCTTTTGTACTTACGTTATTTATTTTACTTTCTGAGTCATTTATTTTATATGTAACTTTACCATTTTCTTCTGTTACATCTATTTTAAGGTCAACTACCCCAACCTCTTTACCATTATTAAGTGGTTGAACATATTGAGTTATATCTCCATTAGTTTTTTGAACATTGTATTTTGCACTTTTGTGTACGTGTCCACCAACAACTACGTCTACATCTTCTATCATAGATAATGCATATCCTGCATTTTCTGCACCTGTTACATTTGTTGTTTTATCACCATATCCTGTATGAGCAAGTACAACAACTATATCAGCACCATTATCTTTCATTTCTTTAGTATATTTTTTTACAGCTTCATCCATTTCATCAACTGTAACTTCACCATTTAATATAACTTTGTCCCAGTTTAATATTTGTGTTGGAACAACTCCAGTTATACCTATTTTTAACTCTCTTTCGTCTCCATTAGAGTCTACAACTGTTTCTGTTAATATTTTATATGGATCAAACACTAACTTTCCAGATTTAGCATCTTTAAGATTTGCACAAACCATTCCCATACTAGTGTTTGCCGCTGTTATTTGCTTTATAAAATCCATACCATAGTTAACTTCATGGTTACCTATAGTTGTCATATCATATCCTAAAGATTCTAAAGCTTCATATACTGGATATTTTTGACCAGGTTTTACTGGTTGTTTTATAGCATATAAGTTAGCTAGTGGAGTTCCTTGTATTGTATCTCCATTATCTACTAATAATACATTATCTACTGATGATTTTACTGATTTATTAGCTTGCTTTTTTTGTTCTTTTATAACAGTTGCAGCCTTAACTAAACCTGAGTTATTTGTTTCTGAACCAGTGTAGTAATCATAGTTCATTAAGTTTGCATGTAAATCACTTGTTGCTAATACTTTAAAATCTATTGTTGCTTTAGCTGAATTTGCTTTTTCTATAGATTCTTCAAATACAACTGATTCAGTTTCTTCTACTTGATCATTTTCTAATTCTACTTCTGTAGTTTCTTTTACATGTTCGTTTTCTGATTCTACTTCTGTAGTTTCTTCATACTCTTCTTCAGTTAAAGATTCAGTTTCTTCTTCAGCTTGATCTAATGTTATAGTTTCTTCATTTTTTGCTTCATCTTCAACTTTTGCAGTTTCTGTTAGGTTTTCTAATGAGAAAATAGGTGTCACATTTTGACCCATTAATGCTACTGCCATAGTTATTGCTGCTATACGTTGTCCATTTCTCTTTATCATTATAACTCTCCCCACGTAATAATTATTTTCAAATATTTTTTGAATAATTTTTTAAATAGTTCGTATTTATGTTTTTTATATTATAACATATTTTTTTAAATATAACATACTATTTTATCATTTTTTTGATTTTTTTATATTTATAAGTTGTTTTATGTATATTTATGATATTCTTTTGGTTTTTTATTTTTTATTTATTTTAAAATATAATTTTATTTTATATTTAATATACGCTAATTATATTTTTTATAATAATACATATCAATACGAACATTTTAATTAAATTCCCTATTTTTCAATAATCATATTTAACTATTTCAATAAATTATTACCATAAGGAGTTATCTGAATAAATTAGATAAATAATTGATTTTATTAAAACATTAGTTGTATCCCCTAATACATTCCTACTTAATTAACAATCCTCTTCATTTGATTATTAGGAAATAATTATCATACCTCCCTTTTCCTCATATCCTGTATCCCATAGGTTCTTAAATGAAATCCATCTATATTTTCCATAGGTTGCTATTTTTACAAGTAAATCATCCTCCGTTTTTTCATACCCAACAATTAAGAACCAATGCCACACTAATTCATTTAGCTTTTTATTTTTATGTTTTAATAAAAGAAATGGTATCGGAATTTCTTTTTCTATTTGACTTACTACTATTTTTTCACCATCATATACTGAATTTTCTCCACTAAATGGTTCCATCTTTATTTCTTCATCATTAATATCATATAAATATGAGCTAAAACCATCTATATATAATTGTAAAGTATTTATACCTTTCATTCTTGGATGAAGATATTTTTTCATAATTTTTGAAAACTTAATATAATCCTTTTTTTGTAAAGAATCTATATTAAATGGATATAAATGCTTATTTCCGCTATATAGGTTTAAATAAATACATAAATCACAAGTTGCAATTGCCGCACATCCTCCTAATCTCATCATTGGATCATAAAACCAATTTTGATTTCCTCCATATTCGCCTTCTATATTAAAATATGCTAATTCTTTTTTCATACCTAATTTTTCCTTTCTAATGTTATTTATTGCAAATATTAACACCTTTAATATAATATGAATGCTAAAAATTAATAATTTATTATAAATATTTATCTTATTTATTCTACATAAAATTAATTTTTAAAGTATATTCAACATAATCTTAAAAAATATAATTTACTATAATAAAAAAAGACTATAAATATTTATAGCCTTTTAATATATTAAAATAATTCTTTCATATTTATTAAACCTATCATAATAGCAGTATATGCAATTATTGCAAAAAATACATTAACACAAAGTGCTCCCATAGTTAATGCACAATTAAATAGATATATAGTAGGAACATATAACATTACTATTAAAGCTATCGGAAGTAACATTATATATCCTATATTTCTAACATCAACTAAGTATATTTTTATAAATAATGCTATTGATAACATTATAGCTGGGAATACTGTTAAATAACTTGCACCAGGTAATGCAAAAGTTAAAACTAAAGATAATATAAATAACCCTATTAATGAACTTACAGTAAATTCATTATTTTCTTTAAAGTTATTTGTGAATTTCTTTACTATTAAGAAATATCCTACAAATAAAGCTATCATTACTATTATAAATATAACATCTTCAAACTTAATTAAAGGTAAATATGTAATTTCAAACTTTCTTCCATTAATTAAAGCTAATAATCTACTTAATCCATATCCTAACCCAACAGTAACAAGTGTATATAATGAGTTTATACCTATGTACTTAAGTATCTTTTTGATATTTGTTATATTAAGCTTTTTAATTGCAAATAATATACTTAAAGCTATTAATGCTAATAATACCATATTAGTATTTTTTGAATATCTTATAAATTGATTTCCTAAAGTAAAGAATATAGAATCTTCTTTACTTTCAAAAACATCTGGATTTGAATATTTTTCGTTAGAAACAAATTCTTTTACAATAGGTAAAACCTGATCACCATAGTGTTGCATAGATTTATCACTTAAATTATCAGGGTTATCATTAGGTGTATGATAATTTTCAAGTCCATCTAACACACTTATATTAATTCCAGTTAAATTATTTTCTAAAAATACCGTAAAGTCTGTACCATTTGGTAACAATCTATATATTTCTGGTGTTATAGAATATGAATATGGCTTATCAGTTGCTTCGTATAAATCAAGTACAGCTTTGTTATTTGGACTTGTTTCAAACATTATAGCAGGTCCTGATGTACCTCTAGCTTCAATATTTATAACATAATTAACTCCATCAAATATTTCTTTTTCTTTTACTGATTCTTTAGCTCCTAAAAGACCACATTCTTCACCATCAGTAAATAATATCTTTATTCCATTTTCAAGCTCAACATTAGACTCTTTTATTACTCTAAGTGTTTCAAGTATTGTTGATAAAGCATATCCTGCATCTGCTGAACCTAGTGAACCTTCTGATTGAGAATAACGTCCTTCTTTTGCACCTGCACTATCATAATGTGTACAAAGGAGAATATAAGAATCTGATTTACCCTTTAGCTCTCCGTATATATTCTCTAAATCCACTTTTTCGGTAGCATTTTCTCCATATGCTTCATGATTTTTTAAGTGAACATCGTCATATTTATATGTTTTAGTACTTACCTCCAACTTATTAAGTTCAGATATTAAATAATCTCTAACCTCATCTTGTGCTTCTTTGTCAGAATCAAATATAGTGTGTGGTTCTTTTGATATATTTAATATATGCTCCATTTGACGATTGACATTAGTTTTACTGTCATCAGTATAGTTAGGTTTAGAAGGATTCATAGCGTTATACCCTATTAATCCTGAAACACCTACTGTGGCTGTCAAAATTAATGCTGATATTTTCTTTTTTAAACTCATCTCTCTCTCCTATTTTTTATAATTTTTCTATATATTTAGAATATCAAAAGAAGTTTATTTTGTAAATCAAAATATTTTATAATCTATATATTTTCGATATCAAAGTACATAGAATAAAGTATATAACTAGCTTTTATGCAATTCAATTTTTTTAATAAAACTATTTTTAGTGGATAAATTATCATATTATTTTTATTGATTTAACTCGTTGTGCTAGTTAATTTTTTCAATAATAAAACTCCAACAAATATAG
>ERZ791785.1146-NODE-1146-length-14700-cov-4.116695_pt1 | contig 14700 bp, 16 predicted proteins | sample MGYA00509947_ERZ791785 | MGnify/ENA primary metagenome ERZ791785 (study PRJEB30046, sample SAMN00791982) | human gut metagenome | study: EMG produced TPA metagenomics assembly of the A metagenome-wide association study of gut microbiota in type 2...
ATACTGGCACTCATTAACGGAATATTTAATTCGATATCTTTTGTTAATTTTGTTTTTGTATCTATTTGTGATGGTAGTATTTCTGATTTTTGTGGAATTAATAATACATCATCAAAAGTTAAACCTTCTTTTACAATAGTTGCCATCTTTACATTACCCCTTTCATAGTTAATTGATTATGTTAATTTTTATTTTTCTAATAATAATGTTATTTTTTATATTTTAAGTTAATTTTAATCCATATTGTGCAATTTTTTATAAAAATTTATATCAAAAAAGCCTGTATTGTAACTTCCATCATTTTTTCAAAAGTGAAATTACTATACAGGCTTCTAACATCATAGTTGTAGCCAATTCACAGGGATAAAAATCAGCCGGTGAATTTACTTAAAGATGCCGCAGATATAATAATTCCACTCATAGTCTAGATATTTACGGTATCTAGGTAGAAACTCTCAGACCATATTACTGAGCATATACGAGTGATTTATTAATTATCTTTTATTAAATTATTTAAAATTAATTTGTTGAATTAATTGAATATTAATTTATCAAAATTAATGAACATTGTCAACAATTAAAAAAAAATTTTTCGGATATTATACAATTTATTTCATTAAAAACCTTAATTAATGGCAAATTTTCCTTTTTCGCTATTATTTTACAATCCTCATACTCTGGTGTTACTTTAATTAATTCGCCATTTAAGTATCCTAACTTAATTTGTATATTGCCATACTTAGTTTCTATTTTTTCAAATTTTCTTTCTAGCATGACTCTTTTTAACTTTTGATATCTGACGCCAAATGTTGATGTTTCAACTAGTAATAACTTCGTAAACTTATCTAAATCTTTTTCTTTACACAAAACAGTTATCTTATATGCAGGTCTATTTTTTTTCATAAAAATACCCTCCGTATAGATATCTAAGGCCCCTTTTTCCAAAATTTGTTCGTATAAATACGAATAAGTTTCAGATGACATATCATCTATATTGGCGCTAATTTCCCATACTATATTCTGTTTTTTTTTACTCCTATAAAAGTTCTAAGCATATTTGGAAACTCGAACTTTTTGTATCCTATTCCGTAGCCAACTTGTTTTATTTCAAATTCCACTTTATCTACAAATTTGTCACAAACAGTTTTTATTATTGCTGCCCCTGTTGGAGTTGTACATTCTCCCTTTACGTTATTAAATTTTACTGGAACATCTTTTAATATTTCTACTACGGCTGGTGCTGGCACTGGAATAACCCCATGTGCGCATTTAACAAAACCAGAACCTAGTGGTATTTTCGTTGCATATATTTCGTCTACACATAGTAAATCTAATAATATACATGATCCTACTATATCTATGATTGAGTCCATCGCTCCAACTTCATGAAAATGTATTTTATCGATAGAAGTTCCATGCACTTTTGCTTCTGCTTTTGCAACTTCCATAAATATATCTTTCGCATTTTGTTTGATTTTGTCGTTTAATGTACTCTTGTCTATTATATCATATATATCGATTAAATTTCTATGTACATGACCTTCATTTACTACTACATTTACGTTTGTTCCCTTTATTCCATTCTCAAATTTATCAGTTATCTCTATTTTAAATTCTTTTCCTAAATTTAATTTATCTAGTTCCTCTAAGAATATTTGCTTTGGAACGCCTAAATCTAATAAAGTAGCTAAAGTCATATCCCCTGATATTCCATTTATTATGTCAAAGTATAAAATCTTTTGTTCTTTCATAATCATTCTCCCTATAATACCTTTTCAGTTTATTTGTTGTTTTATCATTAACAAATTCTTATATAAATTTATATTTAATTATCTCAGTCTCTATATTTATAATTATTATCCTTATTTTCTTAATTTATTTTAATTTGATATATATATTAACTACTATTCATTTTTTTCAATTTACTAAATCTTTATAATTATTTTAATTTATTAATAGTAGCTGCTAAATATCCTGCCCCGAATCCGTTATCTATGTTGACTACTGATATTCCAGATGCGCAACTATTTAACATTGCTAAAAGTGCAGTAAGTCCATTAAAACTCGCCCCATAACCAACTGAAGTCGGAACTGCTATTACTGGCACATCTACCATTCCTCCAACGACACTTGGTAGTGCTCCCTCCATTCCTGCAACAGCAACTACTACCCTAGCCTGTTCAATAAGGTGTCTTTTGTTTAACAATCTATGTATGCCCGCTACCCCAACATCATAAATTCGTTCTACATTATTGCCTAAAAATTTTGCTGTATAATACGCTTCATCCGCCACAGCTATATCAGATGTTCCTGCTGCAAGTATAGCTATTGTTCCCTTTCCTATGTTTTTTATTTCATGATTTTTTATCATTAATACTCTTGATAATTCATCATACTCGACATTATCATATATTGCTTTTAACTTTTCTGCTGTTTCTTTTCTACATCTTGTCCCTAATACGTTACTTTGTTTTTTCAATAAAACATCAACTATTCCAATTATATGTTCATCTGTTTTCCCTTCACAGTAAATAACTTCTGGAAATCCATTTCTAAGTTCTCTATGATGATCTATATTTGCATATCCTAAATCTTCATAAGGTAAATCTTTTAGTTTATTTACAGCTGTATCTATATCTATTTCATCTTTTTTAACTGCTTCTAATAATTGTCTTACATCCATGTTATTTAGTGCCCCCCTCTATATAACTATATATTTCTACGTTTTATCTATCTTTATAAATTATAACTCTTTATCTTCAAAATATAAATGAAATATATTATATATATTGCATAAAAAAACAGATTAGAATAATTTCTCTTCTAATCTGTTTTTTTATTATTTTAATATCCTAAAGCTTTTCCATCTCTTCTTTCGTCAGCTCCACCGACCATTGTTCCATCTTTTTTATACATTACTGCTTGTACAGAACCGAAGTGTTTTGGCTCGCCTTCATATACGCTAACCATATGCCCCATAGAACTTAATTTTGGAATTAAACTGCTATCTACTGTATCTTCAAGTACTAAACCTGTATCTGGCTTATCGTAGATTCTTGGCCTGTACTTTCTTTTGTCTCTTCTACTTCTTTTAATTTTGATTTTGCTTCTTCTATAACTTTATTAGCTTGTTCATTGTTTTCTGATTCTTCTTTTACAGTTTTAGCACATCCTACACATAGAGGTATTGTCATGCTAAGTACTAGCAATAATGATATAATCTTTTTGCTTATTTTCATACATGTCTCCTTCCCATAAAATATCTTTATCCTATTCTCATATTTATAAATAATTTCGGGTTGTATATATCACATAGACAATTTTAACACTTTTTATCGATTTTAAAAAATGATTTTATTAAAAAATTGTTTATCTTAATAATTTTTAGTCTAAAAGAAAAAACGCCATTTCCCAATAATATTAATATTATTGAGAAATAGCGCATTAATTTTGAGTCGAGTTATTTCTGTATTTTGAGTTATTTTTATTTTAATCTAGATATTTTATCTATACTTAGATTACATCATTCCTGGCATTGAGCCACCAACTGCTGCATTTGCATCTTCTTTTTCAGGTATTTCTGCAACTGCTGCTTCAGTAGTTAAGAATACACTTGCTATTGATGAAGAATTTTGTAAAGCACTTCTAGTAACTTTAGTTGGGTCAACTATACCAGCATCTATCATGTTTACATATTCTTCTTTGTATGCATCGAATCCTACTTCTGGATCTGCATTTATTACGTTTTGTACTATTACAGCACCTTCAAGACCTGCATTTACTGCTATTTGTCTTAATGGTTCTTCTAATGCTTTTCTTATTATTTTAGCACCTATAGCTTCTTCGCCTTCTAATTCATTTATTAGTTTTTCTACTGCTGGTATAACACTTACAAGTGCAGTACCACCACCAGCAACTATACCTTCTTCAACAGCGGCTTTAGTTGCATTTAAAGCATCTTCTATTCTTAATTTCTTTTCTTTCATTTCAACTTCTGTAGCTGCACCAACTTTAACTACTGCAACCCCACCAGATAATTTAGCTAGTCTTTCCATTAATTTTTCTCTGTCGAAATCAGAAGTAGTTTCTTCAGCTAAATGTTTTATTTGGTTTATTCTGTTTTCTATGTTAGCTTTTTCTCCAGCTCCACCAACTATTGTAGTGCTGTCTTTTGTTACTTTTATTGAAGAGGCTCTACCTAACATACTTAAGTCAGCTTCTTTTAATTCGTAACCAACTTCTGAAGATATTACTGTACCACCAGTAAGTATTGCTATATCTTCTAACATTTGTTTTCTTCTGTCACCGAATCCAGGAGCTTTAACAGCAACAACATCAAATGTTCCTCTTAATTTATTAACTACTAATGTAGATAATGCTTCACCTTCAACGTCTTCAGCTATTATTAATAATTTTTTACCTGTTTTAACTAATTGTTCAAGTAATGGTAATATTTCTTGTATGTTAGATATTTTCTTGTCAGTTATTAATATGAAAGGATCATTTAAAACAGCTTCCATTTTATCAACATCTGTTACCATGTAAGCAGAAACAAATCCTCTATCAAATTGCATACCTTCAACAGTGTCTAATTCTGTTTTCATAGTTTTTGATTCTTCAACAGTTATAACACCGTCTCTACCAACAACTTTCATTGCTTCAGCTATTAATTGACCTATTTCATCATCTCCCGAAGATACAGCACCAACTTGAGCTATTGCTTCGTCAGTTTCAACTGTTCTTGATTGATGTTTTAATTCGTTAACTGCAACTTCTACAGCTTTAGCTATACCTTTTCTTATTAATATTGGGTTTGCTCCAGCTGTTACGTTTTTAAGACCTTCTCTTATTATTGCTTGGGCTAAAACTGTCGCTGTAGTAGTACCATCACCAGCTACATCGTTAGTTTTAGTTGCAACTTGTTTAACAAGTTGAGCACCCATATTTTCAAATCTATCTTCTAATTCTATTTCTTTAGCTATTGTTACACCATCGTTTGTTATTAGTGGAACACCATACATTTTATCAAGTATTACGTTTCTACCTTTTGGTCCTAATGTAACTTTAACTGTATCTGCTAATTTATTTACTCCTCTTTCAAGAGCTCTTCTAGTTTCTTCTGCAAATTTAATTTCTTTTGGCATGTTAATTCATCCTCCTACTTATAATATTATAATTCTACTATCGCTAATATATCGCTTTGTCTTAATATTATGTAATTTTCCCCATCTGCCTTTATTTCGTTTCCAGCGTATTTAGAGAATATAACTTTATCTCCAACTTTAACTTCCATTTTTACTTCATTTCCATCTACCATACCACCTGGCCCTACTTCTATAACTTCAGCCATTTGTGGTTGTTCTTTAGCTGCTGTTGGTAATACTATACCGCTTGCAGTTTTTTCTTCAGCTTCAAATTTTTTAATTACAACTCTGTCTGCTAATGGTCTTATTTTCATTTCCCATTCCTCCTATTTATATAAAAAATCTTTGTATATAGAATTTAAATCTTTATTTCGCTAATTTTATCACTCTTTGAATAAGAGTGCTAACAATTATTATATTATACTATTTTAGCTATTTTTTCAACCTATAATTGGATTTTTTTTCAAATTTTAATGGATTTTCAGTAAATTTTTTCAAACCCATTTTTTTGCCCTTTTATATATTCTTTTTTGTTCTAATTTATCCTTTAAAATTTATCTTCCTATACCAAATTCTCTTGCATAATAGAATAAGTATTGTTGCGCAAATCCTGCTAAATCACCAAATTTTTCTATACCAAATTTTCTAATTTTAGTTAAACTTAAATCTTCATCAACATAGAATTCTTGCATAACTCTTTTTACCCAAACATCAACTGGGAATGTATCATATTTTTGCATTCCGAATAATGCTATACAATCTGCAACTTTTGGGCCAACTCCATTAAATTTAAGTAGCTCTTTTAAACATTGATCAGTAGATAGTTCTCTGTATTCTAATACGTCTATATTTTCGTCATTTACAGTTTGCGAAGTTGATTTAATGTATTTATCCCTAAATCCTGTTGAACACGCTCTTATCTCTTCTACACTCACTTTTGATAATTGTTCTGATGTTGGGAATGCATAGTATTCTTGACCTTTATATTCTCCTATATATGTTCCGAAATTTTTTGATAGATTGTTTATTGCTCTTTGTATCATAGGTATTCTATTATTTGCTGATATTATGAAAGAGATAAGCATTTCCCATCCATCTTGTTTTAATATTCTTATACCTTCACCGAACTCTGTTGCTTTTTCTAAATATTCGTCCATAACTTTTAATGTATTTACCATTTCTTCATAATCTCTTCCTAAATCGAAATAGTCATACCATATATTATCGAAATCTTCCTTTGTAGTATTATCTAAATATATTTTGTTTCCATCTTGTTTAACGTTTATTACTTTGCCCATTGCCACACCTGTGTATGAGTCATCTTCTTGTTTAATCCATCTGAAACATTGACCGCATTCAAATATGTGTTTTGGATTAAAATATTTTATATCTTCTAATATTACTGTATTTCCTTCTTGTGATACTTTCATTATAGTTTCTCCTCTTACTTTATATAAAGTTATAAAATTTCTAGTATATTACCTTATTAATTATATTTTTTACCATTATGTTAATTATACCCTTGTTAATCATAGTTAATTACAATAACTTATAATCATTATCTATTTTTTTAGTATTTTCATATAAAACAGTCATTGTGATAAATCCTTGCCCAATTTCATTATCATATATTACAGATTGTTTTATATCTATTACTTTTTTATTTTTTATAAAATTATTTATTTCATTTTCAAGATTTACTATATCAAATCCATCACCAATAAAGTCTTTAAATATTTTTATTTTCATACTTACACCTCCGATTTGTAATCTCTATATTATTTATATAAAAAATAGCTTATAAATACCTTAATTATAATCTTAAAGTAAAAAAATCTTTATCCTAAAGCCCTTTAAAAATGTAGATTTTTTTGAAATGCATTAACGGAAATTATATTTATCCACAATTTAAAGCTGATTATCAATTTCCTATGCATTATAAAAAAACTTCAGCCTATTTTGGCTGAAGTTTTTATTTTAAATTATGATAATACTTTTTCTATTATTGGTTGTGGTGCAACTTCTTCATTTGTTAATTCAAATGCATGATAAAGTTCATCTACCCATTGTGGCTTTAATTCTTCATCATGATAAACGATGCAGATTGTATCTCCTTTGTTTACTTTATCCCCACGTTTGCAGGCAAGTTCTAAACCAACAGCATGGTTTACATCTTGTTCTTTAGTTTCTCTTCCTGCTCCAAGTTGCATTGCTAATACTCCTAATCTTTCAGAATGAAGTACTTTAACATTTCCTGATTCTTCGCTTTTTATTTCAGTTTTAAACTTAGATTGCGGTAATAATTCTGGATTTTCTATCATATCTACATTACCACCTTGAGCTTTTACCATGTCTTTAAATGTTTCAAATGCTTTACCAGAAGCAACTACTTCGTCTAACATTTTTCTAGCTTCTTCTTTGTTTTCTGCAACTTTACCTTGCATTAACATTATTTCAGCAGCTTGCATGCAAAGCTCTGTGAAGTCTTTTGGTCCATGACCTTTTAATGTTTCTATAGCTTCTCTTATTTCTATTGCATTACCGATAGTATTTCCTAAAGGTTGGTTCATATCAGTTATCATAGCCATTGTATTTCTACCAAGACTGTTTCCTATAGATATCATTGCTTCAGCTAATTTTGTTGCATCTTCTATAGTATGCATAAATGCCCCTTCACCATATTTAACGTCTAGTAATATAGTGTCTGAACCAGATGCTAATTTTTTAGACATTATTGATGATGCTATTAGTGGTATTGATTCAACAGTTCCAGTAACATCTCTTAAAGCGTATAATTTTTTGTCTGCTGGTACTAAGTCCCCAGTTTGGCCTATTATAGCTATTCCAACTTCTGAAACTTGTTTTTTAAATTCTTCTTCTGTTAAGAAGCAGTTGAATCCTTCTATAGATTCTAATTTATCAAGTGTTCCTCCTGTATGACCAAGACCTCTACCTGACATTTTAGCAACTTTTAGTCCACAAGCTGCAACTAGTGGTCCTAATGCCATAGATGTTTTGTCACCAACTCCACCAGTTGAGTGTTTGTCAGCTTTTATACCTTCTATTGAAGTTAAATCTATAACATCTCCACTATGCATCATAGCTTTAGCTAAATATGATGTTTCTCTTTCATTCATACCATTTAATACTATGGCCATTAATAATGCACTTACTTGATAATCTGGTATAGAACCGTCAGTTACACCATCTACAAAGAATTGTATTTCTTTATCTGTTAGTTCTTCGTTGTATCTTTTTTTATTAATAATATCTACAAAACGCATATCCACTTTCCCTCTATTCTTAATATCCTTGAGCTTCTTTTCCTTTTATTAAGTTTATTGCAGAACTTGTTCCTATTCTTTCACAGCCTTCAGTTATAAACATTTCAAGGTCCTCTACAGTTTTAACACCACCTGCTGCCTTTATTTTTAGATTTGGTCCTATATGTTGTTTAAATAATTTTATATCTTCTATTGTTGCACCGCCAGTACCAAATCCAGTTGATGTTTTTATATAGTCAGCTCCTGCATCTGTAACTGATTTGCACATTGCTATTTTTTCTTCTTCCGTTAAGTAGCAAGTTTCTATTATAACTTTTAATATTTTATCTCCTACAGCTTCTTTAAGTGCTTTTATTTCTGCTGTAACTTTGTCATAATCTCCATTTTTAACATCTGATATATTTATTACCATATCTATTTCATTAGCTCCATTTTCGATAGCTTGTTTAGCTTCTAAAACTTTTGCTTCTGTTGTTGAATATCCAAGAGGGAATCCCACAACTGTACATATGTTTACTTTATCTCCATATTTTTCATTTATACGAGATATATAACAAGATGGTATACATATTGATGCTGTATTATATTCTATTGATTCATCACATATTTTTTGTATATCTTCCCATGTTGCTATAGGTTTTAATAATGTATGGTCTACGTGTTTTAATATTTCTGCTGTATTCATTTAATTACCCACTTTCTTTTACTAAGTTTTTTATTATTTATAGTGCTACAGTTATTAAACAAGTTCATTTAGCATAGATTCACCAATTGTATTTTCAGGCATTTTTAAATTGAAGTTTTCTGCTAAAGTTGCTCCTATCGTTGCAAAACTTTCTTTAATTCCTAAAACTCCTTCGCCTTTCATAGCTGGTGAATAAGCTAAGAATGGTACATATTCACGAGTATGGTCAGTTCCTTGGTATGTTGGGTCATTTCCATGATCTGCAGTTATTATTAATAAATCATTTTGTCCTAATTTATCTATAACTTTTCCTAAATTAACGTCGAATTTTTCTAGTTCTTGGGCATATCCAACTGGATTTCTTCTATGTCCCCATAAAGCATCGAAATCAACTAAATTTACGAAGCAAACTCCTTTGAAATCTTTGTCCATTATTTCTAATGTTTGTTCCATACCGTGAATAGAAGATGTGGATTTATTAGATTCAGTTATTCCTTCACCATCGAATATATCGCTGATTTTTCCTACTGATATAACATCATATCCATTGTCTTTTAATTCATTTAAGACAGTTCTTCCATATGGTTTTAATGCATAATCGTGTCTGTTACTTGTACGAGTAAAGTGTCCTTTACCTTCTCCAACATATGGTCTAGCTATTACTCTACCTACTTTGTATTCATCTCTTAGAGTTATTTCTCTAGCAATTTCACAACATCTGTAAAGTTCATCTAGTCCGAAAGTTTCTTCGTGACCACATATTTGTAAAACAGAATCTGCTGAAGTATAAACTATCATATCTCCTGTTTTCATTTGGTGTTCACCTAATTCATCTAGTATTGCTGTTCCACTTGCACTTTTATTTCCTACTATTTTATGACCAGTTCTTTCTGATAACTCATCTAGTAATTCTTGTGGGAATCCAGTATCTGTGAAAGTTTTGAAAGGCTTAGTTATATGAAGACCCATCATCTCCCAGTGACCTGTCATTGTATCTTTACCAACACTAGCTTCCCTAAGTTTCATTTGATATCCTAGTGGATGTTCAACTTTATCTACATGTTTTATTGGGTGTAGATTTGCAAGACCTAATCTTTGAAGATTTGGTATTTTTAAACTATCTACTGATTCTGATATATGTAATAATGTATCAACATCTACATCACCATATTCTTTAGAAGTATCATCTTGCCCTATTCCTAGTGAATCTATTACTAAAAGAAATACTCTATCATATTTTTTCATTTTTATCACTTCCTAAATTAAATATTTTTATATTAATGTTATTAGTCCAACTATCATTGCACTTAATACACTAACTGCAAATCCCCCTATCATAGCTTTAAATGCTAATTTTGAAAGGACTTTTCTTTTTTCTGGGCATAATGCAGATATCCCTGAAATACAAATTCCCATACTTGATATATTTGCAAAACCACAAAGTGAAATAGCCATTACTAAACCTGTTCTATAGTCTAATGTTTGTATTACTTCTCCTAATGTTTGGAATGCAACAAATTCATTTAATACTAACTTTTCACCTAATAGTTGGCCTGCTCTAAGTATTTCTGCTCCATCAAGCCCCATTAAAAATCCTATTGGTGAGAATATATAAGAGAATATTTGTTGTAATGTTATACCGAATATACCCAATATTCCATTTACTAAAGCAACTAAACCTATTATTGCTATTAAAGAAGCACCTATCGCTAAAGCATTTGAAGACCATTCATTGCACCTTCTGCTATAGCCCCTATAAGATTTTCGTTATCACCTTTGTTATCCATACTTACATTTTCGATATTTTCTACAGTTTCTAATTCTGGTAATAATAATTTTGATATTGCTATACTCCCAAATGGAACTAGTGCACTTGCTATTAAGAGATATTCCATAGGTATTCCTAGTGCAACATACCCTCCTATTATTGTAGCAGACATACTACCCATTCCAGATATTAATACTACCATGATTTCACTTTCTGTCATAGACATTAAGTATTTACTAATTAATATTGGACTTTCTGTTTGTCCCAAGAACATGTTTGCTACTGCTACGAAACTTTCAACTTTACTTGTTCCTAATAATTTTCCAACAACTGTTCCTATAACTTTAACAATAAATCCTAAAATACCTAGATAATATAATGCTCCAACTAATGCTGAAATAAATATTATATTTCCTAATGTTTGTATTCCGAATATAGATCCGGTAGGCGCTGATGAGTTTGCAAGACTTCCAAATACGAAACTAATTCCATCCATTCCGTAAGTTAAAACTTGAGTTACTACATCCGAAATCTTCTCGATAGCTAATCTTCCTAATGGGAATTTAACTAGTATAAAAGCTATTATAAATTGTATTCCTAATGCTTTTAATACAGTCTTAAGTGGCACATCTTTTTTGCTTGCTGATAACAAATACATAATTGCCATAACTACTAAGATTCCTAATATACTTATTACTATTTTCATTTTTTCTTCCTCTCTCGGTTTAAATTTTATTAATAACCTTTAAACTATAAATTTTAATTTAATAAATAGTTTTTACATATATTAATCAATTATCCCCTATATTTAAATAGCCATCTAGAAAATATATATCTGCTGTTTTTTAATTTTTAACTTGTCTAATAACTTGTCTATTTATCTGCATTTAAAATTCTAGCATCATATACAAATAATGTCAATCGTTTTCCCTTTAAACTATTACTTGTCAAGGCTTACATATTTTTTATATAATTATTATAGAATCGTTTAACTTGTATAATAATTATATAACTTGTCTATTTTTTTAAAGGAGCTTTTTATGAACGATATAAATATAAGAAAAAAAATCAAAGAACCAAAATACGTAACCATATATAATATACTATTTAAAATGATTACACTAGGAGAGTTTTCAAAAAACGATAGACTCCCGTCTGAACCAGACTTAGCAAGAGATTTAGGGGTTAGCAGAACAACATTAAGACAAGCGCTTACATTACTTCAAGAAGACGGACTTATAAAAATAATTAGGGGTAAGGGGAATTTTATTACAAAAGACAGTCATTACATAAACACTATTCCTAATAACAAAATTCAAAGTTCAGTTTATAATTTTTTAATCAATTCTAATAAAATAGATGATATAGAAATGGAATTTCATATAGAACCTTGCTCAGATTATTTCCACATGATTTTGGGTTCAAAACCAGCAGCTGTAGTAGTTATAGATAGATGGTATAAAATTGATAAAAAGGTAGTTGCCTATGCATTTAGTATTATGCCAATCGATAATATTTCTAAATTTGATATAGATTTAAATAATCATAAACAGCTATTAAACTTCGTGGAAAAGGATATCTATAATGATTGCAACAATATTATGTTAGATGTTAAATTTTCAACTTCAGGAAATTATGCTTCTAAGAGATCCTCATTTCCTGATAATGAACAGTTTTTTTTAATTGAAGAAAAGGTTTCTACATATAATGAATTTACCATGGAATTTAGTAAGTTTTATCTTCCTGTAGATATGTCTAGTATAAGGATTAATTTAAAAAGATAATTATTTCAAATTAAATTTAGAATTGTTTTTACAACAAAAATAGGTTTCCTATAAAACGATAACCTCTTGGAGTGTAAATTGATTTGTGCTTTAGAGTAATTTCGCTCCTCTATAGCAATTTATTTATTAATAATATTTCTAAATATCCAATAATTATTCATAATATAGATATTTATTTGTAAAATGGTAAAACTAAATCTAGTGGAGTTTGAGGGATTGCTTTCAATCCCTTATACTTCAACAAATTTTGAATATTGATTTTTAAAATTTATATTCTATTATCAAAGTATATAGATAATTGGTTATAAATACTATCCCAATCTCTATATCTTACAGTCCACTTTTTCATTATATTCTGACTTGCTAAATATAGTATTTTTAATAAAGATTCGTCAGATGGAAAAGTGGATTTTGTTTTAGTTACTTTCCTAAATTGTCTATTGACGCCTTCTATTATATTAGTCGTATACATAATAGTTCTTATCTCTTGTGGAAAACTAAAGAATGGTGAGATTACATCCCAATTATCTCTCCAAATTCTTATTGCTGTAGGATATTTTTTACCCCATTTTTCTTCAACAATATCTAGAGCCGATAAGGCTTCCGCCTCATAAACAAGTTTAAAATCATTCATTAGTTCTTTAGAATCTTTATATGATACATATTTAAATGTATTTCTCAATTGATGTATTATACATCTTTGAATAACTCGCACTAATAGCTTCCTTAAAGCCAGGCAAACCATCAACACTAAATATTAATACATCTTTAAAACCATGTTTATTAAATCAGTAAGTATAGAATACCAGAATTTAGAGGTTTCACTTTAACCTATCCATATACCTAAAATATATTTAAAACCATCTTTATTAACATCTAAAATTACATACGCAGACTTATTTTTTATTTTAGAATCTTCTTTTACTTTTTAATGAATGGCATCCATAAATACAAATGGGTAAACAGGTTCAAGAGGTCTATTTTGCCATAATTTCGCATGTTCAATTACAATATCAGTTATATGACTTACATACTCAGCGGATATCTCTATTCCATAAAGGTTCTTTATTTGGTCATGTATATCTCTTGTTGACATTCCTCTTGCATAAAGTGATATGATTTTTTCCTCTAGACCAGATATATCTCTAGTATGTTTTGGTATAACTTGTGGATCATAATTATTATCTCTATCTCTTGGAATATCTAATTCTATATTTCCAAATTGTGATTTAACAGTTTTTTTGCTATATCCATTTCTTCTATTTTCAGTATTTTTATTTAGGCTATCGCCTTTTTCATATCCTAATTCGAGCGCTATAGCTCCTTTTCTAACATTTCTTGTATTACATCTTTGAACATATCCTTTAGATAATCGCCTATATCTTTTGGAGTTTGAAATCCTCCATCTGCTATTATTTGTATTATTAATTCTTTGCTTAAGTTTCTCATAAAAAATACTCCTTCCTGGCATTGACTTATATTTTTATCATTGCCATAAAGGAGTATTTATTTCATAATAATCACAAATTATTTTACATTGTCAAAAGGCTTGGCCCCTTTATAATTAAGGTGTCAAGCCCTTTATTTAATTCAAATTATTTTATTCAGTTTTATTTGTCACATATGTTTTTTCTTCTACTATTATTCTACTACATCTACTCCAATTAATTTTGTTACTTGAGCTCCATCTGAATCGCTTACTACTATGCTTACCCAATATTCTCCTGGTTTACTTGTATCTACATCACTTTTATCTATAACAGCTTTGTCTGTTATATCTCCGTCTTCTTTATCTATAACTTTTAAGTCTAAATCTTTTATTTCGAATTTATCTCCTACATTTAAAGTTATGCTATTTTTAGAAGTTATTACTGGTGCTTCATCTTTTACTACTGGCGCTTTTTCTACTACTTTTACTCCAATTAATTTTGTTACTGTATTACCATGTGAATCTATTACTGATACTTTTACCCAATATTGTCCTGGTTTACTTGTATCTACATCACTTTTATCTATAACAGCTTTGTCTGTTATA
>ERZ791785.1156-NODE-1156-length-14577-cov-3.402699_pt1 | contig 14577 bp, 13 predicted proteins | sample MGYA00509947_ERZ791785 | MGnify/ENA primary metagenome ERZ791785 (study PRJEB30046, sample SAMN00791982) | human gut metagenome | study: EMG produced TPA metagenomics assembly of the A metagenome-wide association study of gut microbiota in type 2...
CGGCTATGGCGGAGAGAGTGGGATTTGAACCCACGATAGAGTTTCCCCTATACACGCGTTCCAGGCGTGCTCCTTCGACCACTCGGACATCTCTCCATAATTACTAGAATAAATTCCTCTAGACTTTAACGTTTTGACACGTTATCTAATTATACACATATGTTAACATACAACTTAAAAAAGGTCAACCTAATTATCTTCTTCTATATTGCCCATTACATTTCATTTTTATATAACAAAAGAGCATTTATACATAAATATATTTATATATAATGCTCTTTATGCTAATCATGTAAATTAATCCTATTTTTTAGTTTTTTTCTTACAAGCAAAAATTATAACTACTATACCTAACAATATTCCAGTTAAACTAACTATTTGGGCTATTCTTAAACCATAAAACATTAAACTATCAGTTCTTAATCCTTCTATAAAGAACCTTCCAACAGAGTAAAGTATCATATAACTTCCCAAAACAATACCATGTTGTTGCTTTTTCTTATATAAAATATAAATAAGTATTGCAAAAACTAATAAATCCCATATAGATTCATATAAAAATGTTGGATGATAATAAGTTCCATTTATAAGCATTCCTTGTTGAATGAATTGAGGAAACTTACTTATAAATTGTTCTGTAACCGGTCCACCATGAGCTTCTTGGTTCATGAAATTTCCCCATCTTCCAATAGCTTGTGCTAATATTACTCCTGGCATTACAACATCGATGTATTCAAAGAAATTAACTTTCTTTACTCTAGTAAATATATAAGCTGTTAATAATCCAGCAATAAGTCCACCATGAATAGCTATTCCACCATTTCTAATATTAATCATATCCCATATTGAATGATAATTTTCAAATTCAAAGGCAACATAATATACCCTAGCCCCTATTATAGCTAAAGGAAAACTCCATAAAAATCCGTCGATAATAATATCAAAATTTAATTCTTTCTTCTTTGCAGTTATATATGTAACTCCAAAAGCTGCTAAAACACCACAAGCGATAATTATTCCATACCATCTAATTTGCATTCCAGCAATTTCAAAAGCAACTGGATTCACATAATCAACTCCTCTCTATTTTTTATTCTTTCTTCGTGTATCAAAAAATTTAGTAAGCATATCACTACACCTTTTATCATAACACCAATTAGTATTAACTCTACTATTAAATATATCATAATCTAAAAGATTAATCACAGTTCCACAAGCACCCATATCAATGTTAAAAGTCCCTATATACAAATTAGATATTCTAGAATGAGCTATTGCCGCAGCACACATCGCACAAGGTTCCAACGTAACATACATATCACATCCATTTAATCTCCAATCACCTATAGCTTTACTGGCCTCTTCTATTGCTAAAACCTCAGCATGAGCTGTAGATAACTTCATTGCTTCTTTCATATTACATGCTTTAGCTATAACTTCTCCATCTTTAACAATAACAGCTCCAACAGGAACTTCTCCTAAATCATATGCCTTTTGTGCTTCATCTAATGCTAAATCCATAAAATTCATAAAATCACCATAAAAATAAAGTACAAAGCACTTTGTTGAAAAGTTTGACTTCGTCAAAGAGAAAAAGTCAGCTGAAGCTGCTGGAAAAATATTGCCTACGTCAATAGAGAAAGGATCTCTAACGAGGTGAAATACTTTTTTCTGCTACTATAGTAGCATTTCCCCTTAACATAGTTAACTTTTCCCCGCTACATAGTAGCCTTTTCACCTCGACGAAGTCGACTTTTCACTTGCGAGCCTTAGCTCGCACTTTATTTAATTTAAGTATATATTCTAACTTTCTTGATTCTGTTTTTATCTACTTCTTCTACTACGAACCTTATATTGTTTAATTGAACCTCTTCATTTTGCTCTGGGAATCTTCCTAATTCTCCAATGACTAAGCCTCCAACGGAATCAAATTCTTCTGATTCCATATTAACACCTATAAGTTCACTTATATCATCTAGTCTTGCACTTCCATCAACTACAAACTCATCTTCTTTAATTACTTCTATTTCTTTTTCATAATCATCATACTCGTCTTCTATATCGCCAAAGACTTCTTCTATTAAATCTTCTATAGTAACTATTCCAACAGTTCCACCATACTCATCTAATACTACTGATATATGATTTCTAGTCTTCTTCATTTCTTTGAAAAGTTCTTTTATCTTCTTAAATTCAAAAGTATAATATGGCTCTCTCATGTAATCAGATACCTTAAAAGGTTTTGAATTTTTTTCAGCCATAATTAAGTCTTTTACATTTAATATTCCCACAATATCATCAATGGTTTGATTATATACCGGTATTCTTGAGAATTGTTCAGTCTTTATTATATCTAAAACTTCTTCATAGCTTGCATCTATATCCACAGCTATTACATCTACTCTTTGAACCATTACGTCTTTTACATGAGCATCGGCAAAATCAAAAACATTGAAAATCATTTCTTTTTCAACATCTTCTAATACACCTTCCTCTTCACTAACACCAACCATGGTTCTTAATTCTTCTTCTGTTATAAATGGTTCACTTGCCTTTGGATCTCCGCCAAATAATCTTATAAATATTGAAGATATAGCAGTAAAAATACCTATAAAAGGTTTTAGTATTTTAACAATCACATTGATTATCTTGCTTACCTTTAAAGCAACCTTTTCAGATTTTTGCTTTGCTATAGACTTTGGAGTTATTTCCCCGAAAATAAGTACTAATATAGTCATTACACCTGTTGCAATTCCTGCTCCTGCCGAACCAAATATTTTCGTGGCAATAGTAGTTGCAAGCGCAGATGCACCTATATTTACGACGTTATTTCCTATAAGTATCGCTCCTAAAAGCCTATTTGGGTCTTCCGTTAGTTTCTCAACTAGCTTAGCCCCCTTTACTCCCTCTTCCACCATATGCCTTATCCTAATTTTACTTAAAGACATTAGTGCTGTTTCTGACATTGAAAAAAATCCTGACATGATAAGCAAAATTATTAGTATTCCTATCTGCCATATGAGACTCGTGTCCAAAAATAATCACTCTCCTAATTTACAAAAATATTTTATTTTTAATTATATCATACGCTAAAATTATATGATATAAATTTCCAATAAATTAAATGTAAATTCATATTTAATACAATTTATAAATATTTTAACACTTTAAATATAACTCACTATTCACATACGTTAATAGTAGTACACTCTATGTAACTTTAAAATCCAAAATCCTAGAAAGTTCTATTTACAAAATCCAAGATTTTGAATTTATCTTATTGTTTAATTTTAGTATTTGATTTAAAATGTTTCTTATAACATAAATTAACATAATTTTGAGGTGATAATTTGTTTATTATTAATTTTATTCGTGGCTTTTTTATGGCCTTAGCTGATAGTGTTCCTGGAGTTTCAGGTGGTACTATAGCATTTATACTTGGTTTTTATGATGATTTTATAAATTCACTAAACTCATTGATATCAAGAGATAATATGGATAACAAAAAGAACTCTTTAATTTTCTTATTTAAATTAGGAATTGGTTGGGTTACTGGAATGGTATTATCAGTACTATTCTTATCATCAATATTCGATGCTCAAATCTACAAAATAAGTTCTTTATTTACTGGATTTATAGTAGTTTCAATTCCATTAATAATAAGTCAAGAGAAGGATTCTATAGTTGGAAAATACAAAAATATTTTATTTACTATTATAGGAATCACTATAGTAGCTCTTATTACTTACTTCAATCCAGCATCTTCTAATGGTGGTCTTAACCTTTCATTAGATAGCTTGTCAATCGGATTAGGTATATTTGTATTTGTAGCTGGTATGATAGCTATTTCTGCAATGGTACTTCCAGGTATATCAGGTTCAACATTACTTTTAATATTTGGACTTTATACCGGAATAATAGGTGCTGTAAAAGAAGTTCTTACTTTTAATTTCTCTTACTTACCAATATTAATAATATTCGGTTTAGGAGTATTAACTGGTATAGCAACAACAATAAAAGTTATTAAATTCGTACTAAAGAAATACAGATCTCAAACAGTATATTTAATATTAGGACTTATGATTGGTTCTCTATATGCAATATTTATGGGACCTACAACTTTAGAAGTAGCAAAACCAGCTATGAACTTATCAAGCTTTAGCTTTATATTCTTCATTATTGGTGGAGCATTAATATTAGGATTAGAAAGATTAAAAGTAGTTTTTGAAAGTAAAGAAACTAAAAATATATCTAAAAATAGAAAAGGAGCTTAATTAAGCTCCTTTTTCTATATTCAAATTAATATAAGTTATTATATCCCTACATTTCCACTATTAATACCTTGAACTGATTCACTTAATGGAAGCCAATTTAATATTTTTAAAATATATTCATCCCAAAAATACCAGTTATGCTCTCCTGGTCCCTCTTCATAAGTTACATCAAAACCATTTTCTATTAATACTTCTCTAAACTGTCTATTCGCATCTATTAAGAAATCTTCAGTGCCACAACATAAGTATATCTTAGGAGCTGCCTCTACTCCAGATAATTTCTTAGCTAATGCTTCATAATCTTTATCGCTTCCTTTTATCTTTGATACATCACCAAATACCCCTGTGTAATATTGGCGACCACCCATCATAGCCGTTATTCCTTCTTCTGTCCCATATACAACTTCATCTAAAACAAGTCCTGATGAAAGTCCTGCTACATATCCAAATGTATTATAGAACTTAAGTCCATTAACTATGGCTCCATATCCCCCCATAGATAATCCAGCTATAAAAGTATCTTCTCTCTTATGAGATAAGTTGAACATCCTTCTTGTCATTTCAACTAGTTCTTCACCTATAAAGTCGCTAAATCTCTCACAAGTGTACTCATTATTTATATAAAACTTATTTTCTCCCGAAGGCATTACTACTGCTATATTCTTTTCTTGAGCCCATGATTGTATTCTTGTTCCACTAATCCAATCACCATTATTTCCAAATATACCATGTAGTAAGTATAAAGTTTTAAAAGGTTTAACTTCTTCCTCTTTATCAAACACCAACTTATCTACAGGTAAAATAACATTAATACTAACTGTTCTCATTAATGTTTTTGACATAAAGTCTACTTTTAATTGTGCCATAGTATTCTCCCCTTTTACATCTATCAAAAATTATTATGCTATATTTTCTTTTGCATATAAAACTGCTCCTAAAATATTTGAATCATTGCTATATAAACAACGTTCAATCTTAGTAGTACATATATCCATAAAATATACCTTCATACTACTAAATTTTTTTCTTACAAGATCAATAAACCAATCTTCTTCACTAATTCCACCACCTAAGCATATGACCTGAGGATTAAAGAATAAAACAATGTTATATAAACCTACACAAATGTTATCTACCCAATCATTAATGGCTTCTACTGCTATTTTATCACCATTTAAATACTTCTCACATACGTCTGTACCATATTTTAAGCATTCAGTAGTTTTGCTATTATAAATATCAATTAAAGCTGACATCGAAGCAATTGTAGCAAAAAACTTTCCTTTTCCATTCTTATAATCTAATAATAAAGGGGAAAATTCTCCTGCTATACCATTCATCCCCTTGATAACTCCACGGTCATCACAAATGCATCCACCAATTCCAGTTCCAATTACAAAATAAGCACTAGACTTAGTCCCTTTACCATTGCCTATTTTAAACTCACAATATCCTGCTGCTTTAGCATCATTAAGAGTGCAAACCTTCTTGCTTGTCCTTTTTGATACCTCTTCATTTACATTTGTGCCACACATAACGCATACATTGGGAGCTGCTTTAGATAATACATTAGAATTACTATCAATTACTCCAGGTGCTGATATACCTATCGCTTCATACTCATAATTCTCTAAGCCATCACATAAATAATCATAAAATTCATCTTTACTTTCTTTCATTTCAGAAGGCTTTTTCCACTTTTCTACTACATTATTATTCTCATCTATTAATGCATATTTTATAAAAGTTCCTCCAATATCAATTCCTAAATACATTCTTTTTCTCCTCATAATCTCAAGTCTTTTTATTTAATATTCATTACTTTCATTCTGAAGCTTATATCCTATCATTTACTTTTGTTTTTTCTATAAGCATTAGGTGTCATGTTATATTTCAATTTGAATTTATTTATAAATGCCATTTCATTTGGAAAGCCACACTCTAAAGATATATCTATAACTTTTTTATCTGAGTTTAAAAGTAAATGTACTGCATTCTCTAATCTTATTTCTGTTAAGTATTTATGAAATGTTTTTCCCAAGCACTTTTTAAATAATATTGAAATATTTTGTGGCGTATAATTAAATTTTTCAGCTACATAATTTAAAGTTATATTCTCTTTATAATTAAAATTTATATAGTAAATTATTTTATTTATCGTATCATTAAAATTACTAGTAACAATATTCTCTTTAGCATAATTCTCATCTTCAACAATAGTAGTTAATAATAATAATAGATTAGCCTTATATTTCATTTGAGAAATATAATTATTAACTTCTATATGTTTTATAACATTTTCATAATAAAACAAAAATTTTGATATATTACTTATCTTGAATATCTTTAATGTAAAATCATCACGATTTAAATATTTTAATAAGAAATCATACTTAATGTGTAGACATTGATGATTACCACTACTACTTATTGATTTTATGCCATGCAATGTAGTTCCACCTATAACAATTGCCTCTCCATCACCTACTAATATATTTCCATTCGCCGTAGTAACTTCAATACTGCCTTGGACCATATATATTATTTCTAGAGACTCATGCCAATGCCTCCCAATTACCCCGTTACCAGTTGAAAATTGATCACAATAAGTGCATATATTATGGGGATCATTTATCCATGGTTCACCTATCTTTTCAAAAGGTTCATACTCATTTTTATATTCAAAATATACAGTATCACCAACATTAAATACCTTTATAACTTGATCCGATTCTTGAACATCTACCATAATAACCTCTCCCCATTTCACTAATAAATTTTATTAACTACTAATCAAGTATTTCTCCATTAGATTCAATAACCTTCTTATACCACTCAAATGATTTTTTCTTACTTCTTTTTAATGTTCCATTTCCCTTATCATCCATATCAACATAAACAAATCCATACCTCTTCTTCATCTCTCCAGTACCAGCTGATACTAAATCAATACATCCCCATGGTGTATATCCCATCAAATCTACTCCATCATATTCAACAGCTTTTTTCATTTCAACTATATGTTTTCTTAAATAATCTATTCTATATTCATCATTTATTGATCCATTTTCTTCAACATTATCTATTGCCCCTAAACCATTTTCTACTATCATTAATGGTTTTTGATACTTATCGTATAATCTATTTAATACTATTCTTATACCTTGAGGATCTATAGGCCATCCCCATTGTGATTCTTCTAAATAAGGATTTTTTACTCCTCCTAATTGATTTCCTCCAGTCTTATTCTTATCTTCCTTTGTTGAAACAACACCAGAGTTATAATAACTAAATGCTATATAATCTACTGTACCTGCTTTTAGTATCTCATCATCTTCATCCTCTTTTTCTAAGGTTATATTTAATCTTTCTAATTCTTTAAGCTTATAAGATGGATAATATCCTCTAACTTGTACATCTAAATAAAAATCCTTAAATCCTCTATCTAGTTCCATAGTTTTTATTACATCATTAGGATTGCAAGTTTCAGGGTAAAATAGTATATTTGCTACCATCAATCCTATTTTAAATTCTGGATTAATCTTATGGCCTAAAATAACAACCTTTGCACTGCTTAATAATAAATTATAGATAGCTTGTTGTTGCCTCTGTAAATTTGATGCTTCAGTTATTCCTAATGTAGTATAATCTCTTAAGAAATTAACCTCATTAAATGTCATCCAATACTTAACCTTATTCTTATATCTATTAAATATAGTCTCACAATATCTTTCAAAGAAACCAATAGTCTTACGATTTAACCATCCATCATATTCAATAGCTAAATTTAATGGAATATCAAAATGATTAATTGTTACTACAGGTTCAATTCCATACTTAAGTAATTCATCAAATACATCATCATAGAATTTTAAACCTTCTTCATTTGGTATTTTATTGTCGCCATTTGGAAAAATTCTTGACCAATTTATAGACATTCTAAAGCACTTAAATCCCATCTCAGCCATTAATGCAATATCTTCCTTATAATGATTATAAAAATCTGTTGCTACATGACTTGGGTAATATATATTTTCATCTATGTATGCCTTAGCTCCTTTTGGTAAATCTTCAAATCTATTTATAGCCTTTTTTGTTCCATCTTCTAATTCAATTGTTATTTTTCGCGGTGTATGTTGATCACCATCTGTAATTACATCTGCAGTCGCTAATCCTTTACCTCCACTAATATATCCACCTTCATATTGGTTAGCAGCTGTAGCTCCTCCCCATAAAAATCCTTCAGGAAAACTCATAATAATACTCCTCTCACCATTTTAAATTTCAATATTCAATATAAAGAAAGGTTGAATTAATAAAAATTCAACTTTTCTTTATTCCTTTTATATTAATCAGCAGCAATTTCACTTGCCTTTAACATTTCTTGTTCATCTTTATAAGCATTAGCATCATCTACCATAAAGAATGGTAAGTACATTAAGAAATGAATTGTTACTGATACTCCCCATATTAATAATAGATTTAATCCACCACTCATTACTGAACTAACAAATCCAGGAGTAACCCATGGTAAAGATATAGTTGGATTTAATGTCACTGGTAGAATATTAACTAATAATATTGCTACAGCCCCAGATGCTAAAGATGTAAATACCATTGGAATAAAGTATAGTGGGTTTAACATTGTTGGGAATCCAAAAATAATTGGTTCATTAATATTAAATATATTTGCTGGTATAACTAACTTTCTCATTGATTTATACTTTTCAGATTTTGCAAACAACGTCGCAATACATAATCCTAAAGTATTACCGTTTCCTCCAACATATACTGCCGCACCTACTATAGAGAATGTTAAGTATGGTAATGCTTGTCCTGCTAAGAAAGCTTCTGTATTTGCAGTACCTGCTGCCATTAAAACTGGTATATAACAACTCAATATACTTGGATGAATCCCAAAGAACCAACATAAATTCATAAAACAATACATAAAAATCAATGCCCAAGGTGATGTACCAAAATACATAACTGGCTTAGAAATTACCTCTGTTATAAATGTAAATATATCTCCATATGATGTTAAAGAAATACCCCATTTAATCATGAATACCCCAAAGAATAAGATCATTGCAACAAATGTTGGTGCTAATGAATCAGCAACCATAGGTGGTACTGAATCCGGAAGTTTTAATTTTAAGTTTTTATTCATTAATTTACAAAAAATCCAAGGTGTTAATAGACCTACGATCATAGCAACAAAAATACCATTGCTTCCCATATTACTTGTCAACAATGACGTAGCCATAACTCCATCAATTTCTGAAGTTTTAATTGGCATTAATGTAATAAATACTGCTGCTGATACTACTGCTCCTGTGATAGCATTTTTTCCTTCAATCTTTGTATAGTTATAAGAAATACTTATAACTACATAAATAGCTAATAATGATAACGTTAATGATATAAAATCTTGTGCAACTTGATATAGTCCCATACTTACTAAGAAATTTTGCCATGGAGTAATAGGTAGATTTCCTAATACTGCAATTGCTGCTGTTCCTAAAGAAATTGGCATAGTTGCCATAAACCCAGCTGTTAATGCTCTTATAAACTTATTAGTTGATACTACATTAGCAAAAGGTCCCATTACTTTTTCTATTCCGCTTTGAAATTTGTCAAAAAAACTCATTTTTTTCTCCCCCTTTTATTTGTTTACAATTTAAATTTTAATATCGTTTACATATATTGGGTATGTGATTTTTCAAAAAAAGACCTTAAAAAATTAAAACCTTTACTTAAATTATATATTATACAAATATGTTGTTTTTTCAAAAAGTGAAATTTTCATACAACTTTACTTATATTCGAATTCTTACTTATATAAAAAAAATCCACAATCCTTTTTATTAAGGTTGTGGATTTTTACTGGTACTCCCAACAGGAATCGAACCTGTATCTATCCCTTAGGAGGGGACTATTCTATCCATTGAACTATGAGAGCACACTAGCTAAATATATTTTATTACATCTATTTATATATGTCAAATTTTTCTACTTTGCCTATTTTACATATTTATCATCTTAGAATCTTTGATATTAATCACATTATCTTTAATTAAGAATATTATAATAAAATTATTATATATTGGTGTAGGAATTCCTATTTTTAGTCCTATAGCTACTTCATATTCATCTTGTAAATAATCATCTTTATTTATTTTTTTAGAATATAATAACTCTGCATCTCTCAAACAATAAGTAGCGTCTCTACCAGCAAAAATATTTACCTGAATTTTTATATATAGTGCTAACACTCTTATTAAAGCTTCTTCTATTTCATTATTTTTAGTATCTCTTACATGTAATTTTGATATACCCTTATTACATCTACTATAATCACCTAAATAATCTAAAACTATTCCCCACTCTTCAACCTTGTTGTATTTAGGTGTATCTGACTTAAAACTAACTATAACCTTAGCTTTATATAACTCCGAATTTTCTTTTAAGAATTCTTTATCTCCATAAACTATTGCCTTTAACGCTAATGGAAGCTCTTCTCTAAAAATCTTATCTCTAATAATAGTTTTAGACAAATCTGAATCTAAACTTATTTGAAGATATACTTTTAATATATATCTCCCATCACTCTCTTTCCATTCAGCTAATACTTCATCTCTTGTTTCATTTGTTTTTTCATAGTTATATTTTTTATCTATAGTTAAAAATAAATCTGCTGTTTCATCAGAATGAGTTAATGTATATTTTCTATCTTTTTTATTGTTGATATCTATGTCTTTATATTCTACAAATAATTTTTCCGGAATAAATTTAGACACTTTAAGTCTCCTCTTATAATTTTTAGTTAATTTCATTATATGTTTTTAAAATTTATTGTTCACTACAAATATTATCCTTTATTTTTGGTTTAATTTGGTCTTTAAAATTTAAAAAAGTTGCTATTTTCAAAGCTTTATAACTATACTTTCAACCAATAAAAGCATAGATTTTAAATTTTACTTATAGTATACTTTAAATAAGTTTATAAATTTAAGGGGTTGAATTGAATATGATTAGAACTATAATTTGGTTTATTTGGTTTGCTATTAGTTTAATAATAAGCATACCTTTTGTTTTTAGAGTTAACTACTTAATAAAAAAAGATAGAATTGAAGAAAGTAAGAAACTTATTCATAAATGCACAAGTCTTTGGGCTAAATCACTATTGAAAATAGCTGGTGTAAAAATAAATGTTAATGGTATTGAAAATATACCTAATGATAAAACTGTATTATTCATAGGTAATCATCAAGGTAACTTTGATATTCCAATATATCTTTCTACTATGCCTATATTAATAGGTTTTGTTGCTAAAATAGAAACTGAAAAAATTCCACTAGTTAGAACTTGGATGAGATTAATGAAGTGCGTGTTCATGGATAGAAGCAGTCTTAGAAAATCTAGCGAAGCTATCATTCATGGAATTAAAAATCTTAAAGCCGGTTATAATATGGTTATTTTCCCTGAAGGTACAAGAAGTCGTGGGGATAAAACTGGTGAATTTAAAGCTGGCAGCTTTAAATTAGCTACAAAATCAAAAGTTCCAGTTATACCTGTAACTATGAATGGTTCTTATAAAATCATGGAACATGGTAATGGACCTTGGATCAAACCTGCAAATGTAGATCTAACAATTCATGCTCCAATTGATACTTCTTCATTAACTAAAGAGGAAATTGATAATTTACCATCTAAAATTGAAGAAATAATTTGTTCAAAATTACCTAAGTAATTTAAAAATGGCTTGAATATTCAAGTCATTTTTTTATAAAAAAATAGAGTAAATGGCATTTCAAATACCATTTACTCTTAATGACACAATAACACAATAGTCTATTTGGTTATTAATAAATAGCTATCTCGCTTTATTATTTTAAATGTTTATTTTTAAATGTCAAACCTATATTCTTACCTTCAATTACTTTTTATGTAAATGACAACGTTTTCTATGGTATTTCTGATATTATTTTTTTATTTTACAATAAATACTTGATGCATAAACTTAGATTTTACTATATACTTAGTAAAGTCGATAAAAAGTAACGTAATTTAAATTGATTTAAATATATAGGTTTTTAACTCTAGAGAAATAGTAATTAACATAAATAAGAAAGAGGTATTATATGACAAATTTAACATTTAAAGATTTAGGATTAAGAGAAGGTTTATTAAGAGCTATAGATGATTTAGGCTTCACATCACCATCTCCAATCCAAGCAGAAAGTCTTCCTGTAACTTTACAAGGCTTTGACATAATAGGTCAAGCTCAAACAGGAACTGGTAAAACTGCTGCATTTGGTTGTGCGATAATAAACAACATAAAAAATAGAGATTCAATAGCTTCTATAATATTAGCACCTACAAGAGAATTAGCACTACAAGTTCATGATGAGTTAATTAAATTAACAAAGTACGAAAAACTTAACATAGTTGCTGTATACGGTGGAGCACCTATTCATCATCAAGCTAGAGACTTAAAAAGAGCTAATATTGTAGTAGGAACTCCTGGTAGAGTATTAGACCATATTAGAAGAGGAAATTTACCATTAGATAAAGTAGAAGTTTTTGTTTTAGATGAAGCTGATGAAATGTTAAACATGGGATTCATTGATGACATGGAAGAAATCATGAAGAGTATTCCTGAAGAAAGACAAACTTTATTATTCTCAGCTACAATGCCAGCACCAATAAAAAAATTAACTAAGAAATACTTAAAAGATGATGCTAAACATATAGCTATTGCTAAAACAGAAATGACTGCATCAAAAATAACTCAATACTTCTACGAAGTTCATGGAGATCAAAGATTTGAAGCTCTTTGCAGACTTATAGACTTTGATATGCCACAATCATCAATCATCTTCTGTAGAACTAAAAAAGGTGTAGATGATTTAGTAACAGCTATGCAAAGCAGAGGTTACATGGTTGAAGGTATGCACGGAGATATGTCTCAAGTTCAAAGAATGAAAACTTTAAAGAAATTCAAAGATGGAGCTTTAAAATTCTTAGTAGCTACTGATGTTGCTGCAAGAGGTATAGACGTTGAAGGTGTAACTCACGTAATTAACTATGAATTACCACAAGATATCGAATCTTATGTACATAGAATAGGTAGAACTGGTAGAGCTGGTAGAGAAGGAACTGCTTACAGCATAATCACTCCAAGAGAATTTGGATACTTAAGACAAATTCGTAATACAACTAAGAGTGATATCATAAAGAAATCTGTACCTACAGTTCAAGAAATATACAACAATAAGTTTGCTAATATGATAAATGAAGTTAGCTCAATAATTGATGCTAAAGATTATGATAAGTTTGTAGATGTTGCTAAAGAATTAAATGAAAGATATGATGCAGTTGAAGTTATTGCTTCATTAATGAAGAGTCAATTTGATACTAACCTTTCATTTGACTATTCAACAGATGCTTTAGTTGCACCTAAGAGTCAAGACGTAAGATTATTCTTCTCAGCTGGTAAGAGAGATGGATTAACAATAAAGAATTTAATAAATTACATAAAAGATAATGCTAAAGTTGGAGCTTCTCAAATAAGAAATGTTGATATAATGGAAAACTTCACATTTGTAAATGTTGATGAAGCAATCCACCAACAAGTATTAACTAAATGTTCAGGAAACAAGATTAATAAGAGAAAGATAAACGTTGAAGTAGCTACTGGTTCAAAAGGAAAAGGTGGCAAAAGTGGCGGTAAAAATAAAGGATTCAACAGAGATAGAAAAAATAAATAATAACATAAATTAAAGCTAAAGAAGTGTTTTATCACTTCTTTAGCTTTTTGTTTACACCTTCTATTAAGTAAGTTAAATGTTCCACATCTGCTTTAGCTCTTTTAAGCATCTTAGTTCTTTCTTCAGCCTTCTGAATAGCTTCTTTTGCTTCTTCAAAATCTTTTGCTTTGATTGATTTATTTGCATATTCTATTAAATAATCTATTTTTAGTACCATTTCAGCTAGGTCTTCTCTACCATCATTAACCAAATCTAATAAAAGACTATATATTTTTGGTGACGTTTTTTGTTTTGCATCTCTTAATAAATCATTATTCTTGCTAGTTATTTTTCCCATAAAAATTCCTCCAATTTATCCTTAACTATATTTTTGTCTTTTTTGATAAATTATATTTATTACAACATATTATTCAGAATAGTACAACCTATTTAAGATAATTTAAAAACTTTTATATAAGCATAAAATCATCTCCAAGAATATTATTCAGAATATTCATTATATTAAAATATATTAATATTCTAATTTCATT
>ERZ791785.1157-NODE-1157-length-14569-cov-2.840843_pt1 | contig 14569 bp, 12 predicted proteins | sample MGYA00509947_ERZ791785 | MGnify/ENA primary metagenome ERZ791785 (study PRJEB30046, sample SAMN00791982) | human gut metagenome | study: EMG produced TPA metagenomics assembly of the A metagenome-wide association study of gut microbiota in type 2...
TAGTATTAATCCATTTGAGACTATTGCACCTAGACCTACCCATGAATCATTTCCTAATACTGTTCTTCCTCCAAAGATACTTCTAGACGCTATTAAACATCTTTCTCCTATCTTAACTCCATGTTCAATATGTACAAAGTTATCCAGCTTTGTATAATCCCCTATGATAGTATTATCCCATGTATATAATGCTTTATCTATGCAAGAATTATATTGCACTTCTACATTGTTACCAATAATAACTCCTCCGCAATGAGTAACATTCATTATAGCACCATCAGCTCTTTTATATTCATAGCCTTCACCACCTAATACGACTCCTGCTCTTATTATGGAATTATCACCTATAACTGTATTTTCCCTTATAACTACAAAATCTTCAATAATAACATTATTACCTATTTTAACGTTATTATTACTAATAGATGTTAGCTTACTTATATTACAATTTTCTCCTATCTGCGTAATAAACTGTTCTCTTCTATAATTATCTTGACTTGCAAGCTTATTATGAATCCTAAAGTAATCCATCCTTGGATTATTAGAAACTATGATTCCATATTTATCTTTAAGCTTTTCTCCAATCTCATTGGTTGTTATTAAACAAGATATATTATCGCCTAAGTCTTTTATATATTTTTCATTCTCTATAAATGATAATAGTTTGTTTTCACAACTACTTACAGCTAGCCCTAATGAGTCAAAATTTCCATCATTTATTAATATTCCATCATCTATATAGTTAATTATATCTACTAATTTCATTTTTTCTCCTAAATTTACTTACTCTATATTTTTTAAAGTAATAGTACCTTTTCTTTTTATTATAATTCCCCCAAAAATATAAATTCCAATTGAGAAAATAGTTATTATAGTTCCAATTACTAACCCTGATGTAATGTATTTCAGTTTTATAATATAGCTCTTTTTTCTAACTCTATTCTTGTTAATATTTCATTTATCTTTATTAATTTGATATCATTACCATTAATCTTAGCTTTCCAGCCATTATTATAAGATTTATACGAGGCAAAGTTTCATTTTTTCCAGCTTCAATCTCTCAATTTATCTTTGAATCATCTACATATAAATTATATTTATTACATCCTTAAAATTTTATTTATTATATTAAACAAATAAAAGGAAGGACTTGTTGTGTGGTAATAAAAAAATTTTGCTAATACCTCTTCCCCTAACTTATATTAACAGGATTACATTACATTTTCCTTTTCGATTGTTTTTTGTGTGAACAGGTAATCTCCTATCTAATACCTCTTGGATATTATACAATAATTCCCCTTCATTAAAACACAGAATTATAATTGATATCTTCATAAAATTCCTTCACTCTAAACATATATTTCTTGCATATAAATGAAAATATACTAACTTTAAAGTGGGTTTATGACTATCTTGACATTTCTTTATTCTTTTCTTCCATCTTAGAACTTTTAAATATATAAAAATTAAATATTCCAAAAATAAACCCTAATCCATAAGATATATGAAGTAGTGGGAAAGTAATTATTAAATATGGTAAATAACTAAATTTTTTCTTTATAGAGATTTTAATGCTAAATAATAAATCTAATAATAAATATAAACCTAATACTAGAAAATACATTACTCTTATTAACTTTGAAAAAATACTTAATACTCCACCTATTGATAAAAATAATACAAACATTAACGGTATTAAATGTCTTATTGATGCTGGTCTTCTATGCTTTTGAATTACTCTAACCTTCCAAAAACCATATTGATAATATTGTCTCCAAAGTTTTTTAAAGTCACCTCTTCCCACATAAGTAGATTTTATCTTTGGAGAAAGTAATATCTTAGCACCACTCTTTTCAACCCTAAAGTTTAGTTCATCATCTTGATTTCTGACTAATTCTTCATCAAAAACTCCTATTTCATTTAATAAGCTTCTTCTATATGCACCAAATGCTACTGTATCAACGAAACTTTCCTTTTCTGCAAATCTAAATAGTGCGTTACCTACTCCAAATGGACAGCTCATAGCTTCTGCTATTGCTGCACCTTTTATCGTCTCATTAATAGTGGTTATAACTCCACCTGCGCAACCTACTTCTTTATTTTCTAAGGCTCTAACATTTTCTATTATAAAATTCTCATCTGCATATGCATGTGCCCCAAAAATTATTACTATATCTGAATTAGTATGCCTAATTCCTAAATTCATTCCTTTTGGTGCCGATAAACCTTTATTATCTAATAATATAATGTTGTTATGCATTTGTTTTATTTCATTAATTATGCTTCTAGTATTATCTGTAGACATTCCATCAGATATTATTATAGTTAAAAGTTCCATAGGATATGATTGTTTTAAAAATGACTCTATGCATTTACCAATATATTTTTCTTCATTTCTACATGGTATAACCACTGAAACTGTTTTATTCAAAAGTATTCACCTCTTGTTTCAAAATTTTACAGCAAATTAATTAATAAAAACTCCGCGAAAGCGGAGTTATTATCTTAAACATTATAAATTGGTCTACTTCATATCTGATGATGAGAAGTTTTCCAAAGGAAACTGTACTGGCATTCCTGTCTTTCTTGATTTATATGCAGCTAAAATTATAGATAATGGAACTATAGCATCTTCTCCGCTAATATATGGCTTTCTATCTTCATTTATAGCTTCAATAACATCTTTAAATAAAGGTGTATGACCCTTTCCATATACACTATCTATTTCAACTTGTAAATCTGCTTTTACAGCTTCTTCATCTTCACCTTCAAATCTCCACGTTTTAAGTTCATTAACTGCTAATCCACCAATCACAGCAGTTCCTTCTGTTCCAAAAACGCTTAATGTTTCTTCTAAATTCTTAGGGTAAACAACTGCACTACCTTCTACTATCCCTATAGAACCATTTTTAAATCTTACAACTATAGCTCCAAAATCTTCGCCTTCAATAGGGTTTCTAAAAGTTTCACACTCTGCATAAACTCTATCAACTTCAGAACCTATCATCCATTGCATTAAATCAATATTATGAATACATTGATTCATTAATGTACCACCATCTAAATCCCAAGTTCCTCTCCAAGGAGCTTGTTTATAATAGTTATCATCTCTTCTCCAAAGTACTCTAGCAGTTGAGCTCATAATTCTACCGAATTTATCATGTTCAACAGCTTCTCTTAGCTTTTGTATTGGCTTATTAAATCTATTTTGGTGAGCTACTGATAGCTTTACATTATTTAATTTAGCTACTTCAATCATCTTTTTTGCATCTTCAATTGACATTGCCATTGGTTTTTCAACTATAACATGCTTTCCTTTATTCATACAGTATATAGCTATTTCTGCATGATAGCCACTTTCAGTTGCTATTGTTACGACATCTATATCTTCTTCTTCAAGCATTGTCTTATAATCTTCATATACACCAACATGTAATGATTTGTTATTCATCTTATTTAAATACTCTTCTCTTTTAGCTTTAGCTAATTCTATTTTCACATCACAAGTAGCTACTAATTCTCCAATTTCTCTATTGTCATAAAGACCTTCCACATGCTTATATGATATTCTTCCGCAACCTACTATTGCAAACTTTAGTTTTTTCATCTTCATCACCTTCATAAATATTATTTTATAAACATTTAAGTATTGTTTGGAATATTATCTTAATATCTTTAAAAACATTATTATTTTTAATATACGCTAAATTTAATTTTAATTTGTCTTGCATTATTACATTAATGTAATAATTTTCTGGATCACTAACCTTGCCTAATAAATCATTTTCATCACTGTATTTTAATGAAGCATAATCAGTAATTCCTGGCCTTACAGTTAAAACCTCTAGCTGTTCATTTGTATACATATCTACATACTTTGGAACTTCTGGTCTAGGTCCAACTAAACTCATCTGCCCTAAAAATACATTAAACAACTGTGGTAGTTCATCTAGCTTATATTTTCTTAAAAACTTTCCTATAGATGTTATTCTTTTATCTTCTCCTATAGTTATCTGTGTTCCTAAGCTTTCAGCATTTACAACCATAGTTCTAAATTTAAATATTTCAAATATCTTTTTATCTTTTCCAACTCTTCTTTGTTTAAAGAGAACCGGTCCTTCAGAAGTACTCTTAATGATAATTGAAATAACAATTAAAATTGGACTTAATATAATAATACCAATCAAAGACGATACAATATCAAAACTTCTCTTCATAAATTTATTAAAATTATTCATTTTTCCACCTATTTTATTTTTGATTCATTATCAACTGCTATAATATTAGATATTGATAATGTTATAGCTATCGTAACCCAAAATGGAACAAATCTAAATACACTACTTGGAGCAAACACCATCAAAAATGTTGCAGCTAACATTGTTAGTCCAAATAAAGAAATATCTTGCATACTCTTTTGGGATAAAAATCTTAAAAAGAATCTTAAAGCCATTAAAAAATATCCTAATGTAAAGCTTAAGAATCCAACAACCCCAAAGTCTCCTAATATTTCTAACCACCAGCAATGTGGATCATATCTTCCATGTGTGTTGTCTAACTCCTTAATATATATATTTATATTTCCTGGTCCCAATCCTAGTATATTTTTATCTTTAAAGAAACTATTAAGAATATCTGTATAAAGTGTAGCTCTTACATTAATAGAACCATTGCTTCCTAATTCTATATTATTTTCTTCTACAACATTTCCATCATCATCAACTACTTTATGTATTTCTCCCATTTTCTCAAACAAAAAATCCATAGATTTCATGTACTCTAATCCTCTGAAAATTAGGAAAAATAATATTATAGGTATTATTAGCAAAGTAGCATTTATAAATCGCTTTTTTATTAATAATACAATAGCACTAAATATTAATACAACAATACTCGCTATCCATGCTGTTCTACTTCTTGCAAAAATTATATTTACTTCAGCCAATAATAACACAAAAAATATTCCTATCTTATTATATCTATTCTTAGTAACAAATAATATACTAAATGACATTAAAATTAATACTGCAACAACTGAAAAGTTGTTTGGATTATAGAAAAATAACGTTGGAATTCTATTATATGGTCTCCACATTTCAGCCATACTAATTTTAAATGTATTTAGATAAACTGAATTTGGTTCTATTTGTATACCAGAAATAATTTTAAATAATCCTAGTAACAAAATCCCAATTGATAAAACTCCTAAAAATTCTAATGTCCTTATTAATTCTTTCTTAGTTTTATTTTCTCTTATAATCATAATAACTAGAGAAAACATTACTGCATAATAAAGTAATTTTATTATGGCAACTTTCTTATCTCCAGCCAATATAAAGCTTCCAAATGTATATATTCCAAATACAATAAATAAAATATTAATATAATCAAATTTAAAATTTTCACTTTCTGTTTTACTATTCTTAAATAAATCTATTATAAATTTAATCATGTAAATAAGCAAAAATATATAATATAAATTTATTCTTTCATCAATACCTAAATATTTTTGTAAATGAACACCTAATGTTTCTCCCATTATTGCAAACAATAAGGTAGAATAATAAAGCATTTTTTTTAATGACTCATTAAAAAAAATATATATAACAATTAAGAATACCACAGCAAATATATAATTATAAATATTGCTTTTATCAGTGATATATAACCCTAATATAGATAACATCGATATTATAAGTAATATCAAGCTATAATTAATATTACTATTTTTAAATAATCCTTTGTTCATCTTGTACCTCTACAATACTAAATTAATTACTATTAGTTAGTATTTTTATTTCTTTTACTAACTCTTTTGCAATATATTTAGCATCCTCTAAATTTAATGTACTATACACTGGAAGTGAAATTTCATTCTCATATTGTGCATATGCATTTGGATAATCTTCAATCTTATATCCTAAATTTTTATATAATGTAAACATAGGTAACGGCTTATAGTGAACATTGGTTGCTATTCCTCTTTCAGCCATCTTTTGTATTACTTTATTTCTCTTTTCTTCGTTAAATCCTCTTAACCTTAAAAGATATAAGTGATAAGAACTTTCTGTACCATCTTCATCAATAAACTTAGGTATTATGCAAACATCTTCTTTTCCTAAGATATCATTATAAATATTGCATATAGCTTTTCTATGATCTAACATATTTTGATATCTTCTAAGTTGAGCTCTTCCAATAGCTGCATTTATATCAGTCATATTACACTTAAATCCATCAGTTACAATATCATATTCCCAAGCCCCAGCTTTCATCTTTGATAAGGCATCCTTAGATTGCCCATGTAAAGCTGTAAGCTTAAACTTAGCTAATAAATTCTCAACTTTAAACTTATCTATATTATCATTATAAGTAAGAGCTCCACCTTCTGATGTTGTAAGATTTTTTACAGCATGGAAAGAAAATGAGTGAAAATCGCATTGGCTTCCAACCCTTTCTCCCTTATATTTTGCACCAAAAGAATGTGCTGAATCACAAAGGATAATTATATCTTCTCTCCCCTTATCCTTTAATATTTTCTTAATACCATCATAATCGCATGGGTAACCAGCTATATCTACAGGCATTATAACCTTTGTTTTAGGAGTTATAGCTTCAGCTAACTTTTCTTCATCCATAAAGAATGTATCCTTCTTAACATCTACATATATAGGCTTTATTCCTCTATGAATCGCAACACTTGAAGTAGCTGTGTAAGTATATGGTGTTGATATTATTTCATCACCTTCTTTAATATCTAAAGTTTTTAGAACTAATTCCATAGCAGCAGTGGCACTATTTAACGCTACTGCATTTTCTACTCTACAGTATTCCTCTATCTCTTTTTCAAAAGCAGCTAAGTTTGGTCCTGATGTTATCCATCCAGATTTCAAAACTTCTACAACTGCATCTATTTCTGCTTGAGTTATATCTGGTGGCGAAAAAGGTATAACTTTTCTTTCACTCATGTATTTCACTCCTATCAAATTAAAATACAGAAAAGAGAGAGTGTTTTAAAATCCACCTCTCCTTTCATAGTCAATATTTTATAATTTAGAAATCTTTTCTCTATTATTTACAACATTCTTTGTAGCATTTCTAGTATCATATACTGCTTTTGATCTAGCAACTATTTCTTCATAATCATAACAGCTATGATTAGTAGTTATAACAACTATATCACATTCATCTATAACTTCTTTCCAATCTACAGAATAGTATTTTTTATTTTTGTACTTAGCTTCAGGACAGTATGGATCATTAACTATAACTTCTGCACCATTCTTTTCTAATAATTCGATAACTTTAAATGATGGTGATTCTCTGTAATCATCAATATCATTCTTATAAGCTAATCCCATTACAAGAACCTTTGATCCGTTTAATGCTTTCTTATGTCCATTTAATATCTTCATAATATTTTCTAAAACAAACTCAGGCATAGAATCATTAATAATTCCTGAAGTTTCGATTAACTTAGTATGGTAATCATATTCTTTAGCCTTCCACTCTAAGTAGAATGGATCTAGTGGTATACAATGTCCACCTAAACCTGGACCTGGATAGAATGGCATAAATCCATATGGCTTAGTTTTAGCTGCATCTATAACTTCCCATACATCAATTCCCATTCTGTTACAAAGTATAGCCATTTCATTAGCTAACCCTATGTTTATATTTCTAAATGTATTTTCAAGAATTTTTTCCATTTCAGCTACTGCTGGAGATGAAACTCTGTGTATTTCACCTTCTAATACATTTTCATATAAAGCTGCTGCAATTTCAGTACAAGCTTCAGTACATCCTCCAACAACTTTTGGAGTATTCTTTGTATTGTAATGCTTATTACCTGGATCTACTCTTTCTGGAGAGAATGCTAAGAAAAAGTCTTCTCCACATTTCAATCCGCTTTCTTCTAATATCGGCTTTAATACCTCTTCAGTTGTTCCTGGGTAAGTAGTACTTTCTAATATTACTATCATCCCTCTATGAAGATATTGAGCTACTGCTTTAGTAGAAGTTACAACATATGATAAATCAGGTTGCTTATATAAATCTAATGGAGTTGGAACGCAAATACAAACTGTATCAACTTAATGAAGCTAAAATCAGTAGTAGCCTTTAATCTTCCTGCTTCAACTAATTCCTTTAGTTCTGCATCAACTACATCACCTATATAGTTTTCTCCATTATTCACCATATTAACTTTTGAATCTTGTACGTCAAATCCTATAGTTTCATAACCTGCATTTGCCTTTTCAACAGCTAAAGGTAATCCAACATAACCTAATCCTACTACTCCAACTTTAGCTTGTTTATTATTAATTTTGCTAAGTAATTGTTCCTTTAATTCTGACATCCTAATCTCCTCCGACTTTCTTAAGGATTAATTATTTTTAATACTTTCTACGATATATTTGATTTGCTCTTCTGTTAATTCTGGATACACAGGTATAGCAAAAGTTCTGTGTGATAAATACTCAGATACTGGCATATCCCCTTCTTTATATCCTAGGTTTTTATAAACTTTTTGAAGATGTAATGGTACAGGATAGTAAACACCTGTTGCTACTCCTCTTGCTTTTAATTTCTCTAAAACTTCATTTCTATTCTCTGATTGTAAAATATACATGTGATAAACGTGCTCGTTTTTATCATCACAAACTGGAGTTACTAAATCTAACTCTTTAAACTCATTGTTATATATATCAACTATTTCTCTTCTCTTTGAGTTCCAATTGTCTATTTCCTTTAATTTAACTCTTAATAAAGCTGCTTGAATAGCATCTAATCTTGAATTGTATCCTATTAAATAATTATAATACTTTAATGGATTATATACAGTATCATTTCCTGATTCAGCTTGCATAATGTCCTCTTCTACACCATTTAGTAGATTAAACGCCTTTTGACCATTTTCTCCACTTCCATGAGTTCTAAGTGCTCTTATTATAACTGCTAAATCATCATTATCAGTAACAATCATTCCTCCATCACCAGCACAACCTAAGTTCTTTGTTGGGAAGAATGAGAAACATGCTACATCACCTAATGATCCTATATTTCTACCTTTATACTTTCCACCTATAGCTTGACATGCATCTTCTATAACTAATAAGTTATGCTTCTTAGCTATCTTGTTAATTTCATCCATATCAGCTGATTGACCAAATATATGAACTGGCATTATAGCCTTTGTTTTACTTGTTATTTTTTCTTCTATCTTTGTTACATCTATATTAAAAGTATTCTTATCAACATCAACAAATACAGGTGTAGCTCCAACTGCTGATATACTTTCTGCTGTTGCAAAGAATGTAAATGGTGTAGTTATAACTTCATCACCTTCACCTATTCCCATTGCCTTTAAAGCTATTACTAAAGCATCTGTTCCGTTCCCTACTGAAATAGCATGCTTTACCCCTATATATTCAGCAAATTCCTTTTCAAACTCTACTACATTTTTACCAAGTATGTAATTTGCAGATGATAAAACTTCTAATGCAGCTTTATTTAATTCATCTGATAAAGATTCATACTGTGCTTTTAAGTCTATTAATGCTATGTTCATCAAATCTCACCTCGACATTTTTTGTATAAAGTACTACACTTATTTTAGCACAAAAAAATTATTTCACAACTATAAAGGATATCTTTTACAAGATTATCTGTAAAAAACTTGTTACTTATTATTTTTTCAAAAAAATTTTCATAAAAACTCCATTTATTTTTAACATTATAAAAGCAATAAAAGCACTAATAATGAATATAATGAATGCTTTCAATGGAATCATTATAATAAAACTTAAATTATTTAATAAGTTCATTTTATTTATAAGTATCATTATTGCATCATGCATTAGATATATATTAAAACTTATGGCTGATAAGTTTAAAATTATATTAACCTGATAGTCTTTAAACTTTAAATTTCTGAAATAATACCTAAATAATATAAAAACTGAAATACTCATGAACATTACGTTAGGAGTCATATACTCATAAAATAAAGCATTTGCCTCTCCTCTTCTAATTGAAATTACATATGTTAAACATATTGTACTAACAGCCCCTACTAATCCTAAAATATAATAAAAATATCTTAATTTTCTACTAAGCTCATACTCATTTAAATAATATCCTAAAACATAATAGAACCCATATCCAATCATAAAGTTAACCTGAAATTTATTAAAGTTTGCCAATAATTCATTAAAAGGATTAAATTGAATTAATGTTGGTATCAATATAGAAAATATAAAACCTATTAATAAAAAATATTCTATTTGTCTTTTTGTTGATCCCTTAATAAATACTCTCATAATAGGAGTTACAATATATAATCCAATTATTATATACAAGAACCATAAATGATATCTTACATTTCCATTTAAAATTTTTCTTAATATATCAACTATAAACACCTTATCTATTATTATGTTATCTATATAAGCTAAAAACAGATAATAAAATATACTATATGCTACTAAACAAAGCAAAATCCTTGGTATATATTTTCTGTATATCTTTGAAGTTTCTATATTTTTCTTAGGGTTTAAGAAAAACATCCCACTTAACATAATAAATACAGGTACACACCATCTCACTAAACTATCATATATATTTAGTATTTGCCAAGATGATGAATTAATACTTATTTCATACCAATTACCAGCTGCTACATGTAGTACAATAACAGCGAAACAAGCCATAATCCTTAATATATCTGCGTAAATAACTCTATCTTTTGTACTCATATTACTACCTTCCATTTTTTTCATTTATATAAGTATATCATATTTCATTTTATTAATATATAAAAAAATCTGATTTAAAGTCTATATGCTTCTACCAATTATTAAAATTATTTAAAAAATTCAAAAATTATAATTTCCTAAAAAATTAAAAAAGAGGCTTTCGCCTCTCTGTTATAAGTCATATATTTTTAACACTCTTCTTAATGAATTAATTCCTTGTTGTGGAAAATCTAATCCAGCTTGTATTATCTTTCTTGCACTTCTTTTGCTCAATACCTCTCTCTGAGATTGATTAATATCAGTTGGGATTAGAACAACAGGTGCTTTATCCATTGCTGCTATTGGTCCAGCTGCTAAAGCATCAAATAAGATATGAGATCTCGCAGCATATACAGCTTTTAAATCTGTACCATAAAATCTATCTATAACTAAAGCATTAGTTTCTAATCTATCTTGTCCACCAACTCTTTTACTTCTAATATCAAGTTTAGTAATTGCATTTATATCATTTAATACCTTATCTGTTACTATACCTTTACCACCTATAATATAGGCATTAGTTAAATTTTCGCTTTTCAACCAGTTATAAGTATTAGCTGGCATACTATTTACTTCTGTTAACATAATAGGCATATTATTCATACCGCCAACAGCTCCAATTGACATAGCATCAGCATCAGCTGCTCCATTAACAACAAATATTTCTGAAACATCATAATAATTCTTGTCAATATATTTTGCTACTTCTAAAGATGTATCATATCTTGTAGCTCCACCTAATCTATCTATTGTAGGGATTCCCATTCCTATTAACTCATTAACTACATTTTCTGTAACTACCCCACTTCCTCCAACAATTATTACTTTGCTAGGTCTTAATCTAGCAATTTCATTTTTTGTAGCTTCATGGAGATAGTTTGCTTCTGTATATAAAATAGGTCCATTAGCAATAGTCGCTAGTGGGGTAGCCGATATTCCATCTAATATAGCTGTCTTATTTATTAAAACTACTGTATCAGCAGCTTCCAATTTACTTTTACTTAATTCAACAGCTGTCTCAAATCTAGTTGCTCCACCTAAAACCTCAACAGATGGTTGCAAATCTTTTTGGGTATTTATTAATGAAATGCTTGTTGCATTTATATAACCTTTAGCATTCCAATCATAATCTCCAGAAAATTCACCACTCGATACTGGTGTTGTTCTATCAGGATATATTTCATAAGAATTCACACCATTAATATTAACTATATCTTTTTTAGTCATAACAAATGGAGCTCCAACAAATGCCCATTGATTGTCTATATCATATAACAATTCTCCTGATGCATTAACCACTCTATTAGGTGAGTTATATATTGCCACTTGATATGCATTTGTATCCAATAAGGAAGATATTCCTCCTGATAAATACATATCAATATCGAATGCATATTTGGCAGCTTTTTCACCCCAGAAAGGATCAGAAGCATACTTTACATTTGCACCTAAATTTTTATTTCCTAAATGCCCTCCAAAATATCTCCAATCTTCTGGATCTGCATATCCTCTTGATATATAATTTTTTGTAAATTCTAATACAGAATCCCCAGGTGTATTAAATTGATTAGCTGCCTGCCCTGGATTAGAATCTACAGCATTTATCCCAAATAAGTTATTCTTACTTTGAGAAATTGTAGACATTCCCCATCCACTTTCATTTATGGCTACACCCAGTGTCAAAAGTGCATTAACTCCATATTTTTTTTCTGCATCCTTTAAAGCTTGTCCTATACCTCTTAACTTAGATTGTGGATCAGTATTCGCATTAATATAAGCATCTAATTCTCCTGCATTATATACTGTTTTGCTTCTAAAAGGTAAGTATTGATAGTACGCATAATATGGATTGTTTTTATTAACAGAATGTTCCTTATTACCAGCATTCGCATTATCAATTATTCTATTTAATGCTACATCTATATAAGTACCATCATAAAAATAATTCCCATCATAACTTAAATAACGTACATTTTCTCTTAAATAAGATGGAGCTACTCCAATAGGTATTTTTGTTCCTCTTGAATTTGCAGTTGCTTGTAAATCTAATGAAATATAGTGATATAAAATTCCTCCTTGAGAAATATAATAGCTAGGATTAGTAACATGAGTTGTTGGGATTATAACATAATCTGACCAAGTATATACTTTTCCATTATATACTTCTTCATGAACTTTATTATCTATCCAACCAGTGTATCCATTTACCATAACTTTAGCAGCATTACTATAAGATTCAATAGCAGGTGCATCATCTATATATCCTTCATTTAAATATGTATAAGCAGTATGCATCTTTGAATTTGTATATATATTAGTTGTTGATGATAATGTTGGATGTGTTGGTCTTAATACTATTTCACCTTTTTCATTTTCTATATAACAAGAATTTTCATTTATATTTCCATTTGAATCCTTGTATGAGTACTATGAGGTGTACCATTAACATTTTTCATAAACTTTACAACATATTTTGTTGAATAAACAACTTGTCCATACTCATTTATAATAACCGGTACAGCTTCTGACTCACTCAAGGTCATTGGAGTTTTTTCTAAAACTTCCATAGCCTCATCATAAGATTTAGCACTATTTACAAATCTATAGGTACCATCAGATAATGCTAAAGCAATCTCATATTCATCATCCGTTTTTGTCTTTAATATTGAATAGTTAGCTATCCCCTCTGCCTTTAGCTTAAACTCTTCTCTTTCACACTCATGAAATTCACCATGTTCGTGTTCATCTGAGTTTCTGTATAAAGTCTGTGATATCGTTGAAATTACCTCTTCTTCATAAATACTATTAACAAGATCTTCTACTTCATTAGTTAGTTCGTTAGAATTATCTATAGTATTTTCTCCTCCTATCACTTCACAGCTATCAATTTCTTGTTCATTTAAGCTTTCTTCTAACTCTGAATTTTGCTCTTCATTATCCCCTTGAACATTATCAGTAATTGTATTATTCTCTTGACTTTCATCAACATCCGAATCAACTAGATAATATTCAGTATTTTCCCTTTCGATAACTTGTTCATGTTCAATACTTGAATTCAAGTTTCCTTTTAAGGAATTAATATCAGCATTAACACCTAAATTAGGAATTATCATTGTACAAATTATCACTTGAGCAATTATTTTTTTTATCTTTTTAGACATAAAATCCCCCCCATCATATTTAATTATCGACATAAAATAAATTTCCTCCATATTAGATTAACAATTCTAACATTATTTTTCAACACTATTTATAAAGTATATATTTCATAAAATAAAAACACTTAAAATTACAAGTAATATCTCATAATTTTAAGTGTTTCAAATATTAACTATTAGATAATTGCCTTATTTCCTCTAGACGCTTTTCCCATGTATTCTTTTGAATAGCATTCTGAATATTTTTATAAATAATATTCTTCTCCGCCTCAGATATTTCATAAAATTTACAAATACCTTTTGCTAACGCTAAAGAATTGTCATCAGTAATTATTCCAATTCTATTTTCTAGTATAAATTTCTCTACCTCAATACAATTAGTTGAAACAACAGGCATATTATTTGCCATATATTCAAACATCTTTATAGGAATTGCAAAGTCCATATAAATATCTCTTTTAAATGGTATTATAGCTAAATCTGATTTTTTATAAAACTCGCCTAAAATTTCTTGTCCTGAAAGTCCAATTTTTAAATTTAACCATTCTCTATCTTTATATAGTTTAATTATATCAATTTCTTCTCTACATATTAAAGTCAACGTAATGTTCATAT
>ERZ791785.1162-NODE-1162-length-14530-cov-3.067081_pt1 | contig 14530 bp, 16 predicted proteins | sample MGYA00509947_ERZ791785 | MGnify/ENA primary metagenome ERZ791785 (study PRJEB30046, sample SAMN00791982) | human gut metagenome | study: EMG produced TPA metagenomics assembly of the A metagenome-wide association study of gut microbiota in type 2...
AATATTTAATACATATATTCTGATAAAAAGTTATTACACCCTTCTATAGTTAAAGGAGCTACACCTCTTTGATTAGAAAATGATTTTAGTAGGCTAGTTAGAGAAGACTCCCCTAAAATAACAGATAATATATGTATATGAGTTAATATAGTATTTATTCTACCAGTACCCCCTTTTATATATGATTTGGCTTCTTTTTCATCATTATTTTCTGATAATTTATTAAAGAAATACTTGCAATCTTCATTCATGGCTAATAAATCATTATACACAAAAAATGATTCCCAAGATATATCTAAAATAGTTGGGTAATGTTTCTCTAGTTCCTTAATAATTTTATAATTAGGTTTATAAATATAAAAATCATAATTACTTATAAATTTTTTCTCAATACCAGTTTGTATATAGTACAAAGTATAACTTCTATTAGCTGGTATATATTCATAGTCAATCATAAAGGCAATTCTATATAATTCACAAGCTAATAGTTTTAGTAAGTGTTTTTTAGAGTTAGTATTGACTGTATTATCACTATAAATATTAAATAATCCATCCCAAATATCCCCAAAAGATAAATCGTTTAAGTAGGTATTATTAGATAAAAGTAGTTTAGGTCTAAAATCCCAAGGTCTGATATGTGATTCCTTTCCTGGGTATTGTATAGAGATAGTTTCATTTGTATTTTCAAAGCAATTAAATAAGAGTTGACATTCGTTAATATTATAAGCTAAATTTTCTCTTGGTAAATTACGAATAAAATCAATATTAGTTAATCTTTTGTTTATTGCATCATTTTTTGTAGTTCCATTGATACATCTAGGTATTAATTCCATATAAATATCCCCCTTTTTATGGTAAAAGTATACTTGCAATTATATTATATACTATAATTTCTAAATATCAATTATTGTTGAATCTAAATCAAACTTTAGAATAATTTTTATGATATTATATTTATAGATAGTTCAAATTGGGGGAGCAATATGCAATACGATAAAACATCAAAAGAATCAATATTAAAATATGCATTAAATTTAAAAGGAAAGACATTTGGAGAATTAGACAAATTCAATCGATTAAAAAATAAAAAAAACAAGGGAAGTTTAGGTCATGTAATTGAAGAAAGTTATTTTGGATATGATATAAATTCAGATTCAAATCCGGATTTTTCAGTTGCTGGTATTGAATTAAAAGTTACACCTTTTAAAATAAATAAAAATAAAACAATTTCAGCTAAAGAGAGATTAGTTTTAAATATAATAGATTACAATGAAGAATACAAACATGATTTTTACGATAGTTCATTTTGGAATAAAAGTAAAATGATGTTACTAGTTTTTTATGAATGGAAACCAGAAGTAAAACAAGAAGATTATATAATAAAAGATGTTATTTTATATGAATTTAATGAGGATGATTTGGCGATTATAAAAAATGACTGGCAAATTATTATAGACAAGATAAAGCAGGGAAAGGCACATGAAATTTCAGAATCAGATACAAGTTATTTAGCGGCTTGTACAAAGGGACAGAATAAAAATTCAGTAAGATTACAACCTTTTTCAGAAATTCCAGCAAAACAAAGGGCTTTTTCTTTAAAATCTGGTTATATGACACAATTATTGAGAGAACATTTTAATCAAACAGAAGGAGCTAATGTAAGTTTATTAAATGGAAGTAGAAAAACAATAGAACAAGTATTAAAAGAAAAATTTGAATCTTATTATGGAATGAGTATAGATGAAATTGCAAACTTATTTGATGTTAATATATATACTAAAGAAGGTAAATTAACTAAAAATCATGCTCAGATTTTATCTAGTGCAATACTAGGACTAAAAGGTACAAATATAAAAGATATAGAAGAATTTAATAAAGCGGATATAAAATTTAAAACTATAAGAATAGAAAAAAATGGTCATATAAAACAACATATGTCCTTTAAGAATTTTAAATATACAGAGATAGTAAAAGAAGAATGGGAAGATTCTGAGTTGAGAAATATGTTTGCAGAGCAAAAGTATTTATTCGTAGTATTTAAATTTGATGAAAATAATGTATTAAGATTGAGTAAGGTTAAATTATGGAATATGCCAATATCAGTTTTAGATACAAAACTTAAAGAAACTTGGGAAGAAACTGTTAGAGTAATAAATGAAGGAATTCAAATAAATATAAAAGGAAATAAAAAATTTGATAACTTGCCAGGATCTACTTTTAATCGTGTATGTCATGTCAGACCACATGCAGGAACATCTGAAGATACATATCCTTTACCACAAGGTGGGGAACATGTGAGAAAATGTTTCTGGTTAGATAGAGAATATGTTGAAAATATAATTAAAAATTAGATATTTAGTGATAAAAACAATATGAATATAACTTTATAATCATATTGTTTTTATAGTATACATTAAGATAGAGGTTTTATAACTACAAATAGTATGAAGAATAGAATATATATTGATTTACATATTGTTTGAAGAGGAGTAGTACAAAGATAATATATACTAACTTAAAATAATTTAAGTAAGGAGATATAAATGGGGGAAACAGGAAAATTTTATTCATGGGAGATAATAGATGAAATAACAGCAATAAAAAACTGCGACAAATCATTTTTTGAGTATAGAGGTTCAGGAGTACCAAAGGAAATAAGATGGTTTTTTGATTCTGAAGATATACAAAATGGTGAGCAAATACCACTCATTTTAATATACAAGGATAATGAATATAAAGCACATATAGAAATGGAAAGTGCTAACCATTCGAGAACACGTATGTTTTGGAAAAATGACTTAAAAAAAGAATTTGATGAGGTATTAAAAGATTATAGACTAAATCCGGGAAAAGAAAATGGATATCCATCAATAAAATTCACAAAAATATTTGGTAATACATATGAAGTAGAATTTATAGAACTAGATTTGTTAAATGATGAAAGTATAAATCCACTTGAGACAATTGAAACTGAAAATGAAGTGGAAGGAAAGCAAAAGAAGATTTATACAACAAAGTATGAGCGAAGTTATAAAAACAGAGAAAAAGCTATAAAAATACATGGTACAAGATGTATGGTGTGTGATTTTGATTTTGAAGAAGCTTATGGAGAGTTGGGTAAAGACTTTATAGAAGTTCATCATACGAAACCACTTTATAGTTTAGAAGAGGAAATGGAGATAAATCCAGAAGAAGACTTAGTTTGTCTATGCTCGAATTGTCATAGAATGATTCATAGAAGAAGAGATAAAATTTTAACTGTTGAAGAGTTAAAAGAGATAATGGAAGAGCATAGTATATTTGCATAAAAATATAATAAAAATTTAAAAAGCCAACAAGAACACAGCAAATTTCTTGTTGGCTTTTAATATTTCAAACCACTCCCCACAAAAATATTGTAAAATAAAACCATACAACAAAATCAAAAACAAGGAGGGATAAGATTGAAAAAAATACTACTACTATTCACAATACTAACCACGCTAACCTGCATCGGATGTTCAAAAGAAGAGACAATGCAGATGAGCATAAGTGACAGTGTAAGCGAGTCGAGTGAAGAAAATTTTGACACAAGTGCGACTGTTCAGCAACTTTTTTCTGAAGCTGTAACAAAAGATAATTATGAAATGGCAAAGTGGGCACTTTTAAATGGGGCTGATGTGAACAAGTTTGCCGATTATGAGTATATTTCGGAAGAGGAAAATCCATTGATGGTGAGTATATCTAATTCCAACGAAAAAATGGCGATGTTGCTTCTCAAAAATGGTGCGGATGTTGATTATGTTGATGAGAACGGAATGACTACGCTTATGTGTGCGGTTACTAATAGAATGTATGACGTTTGTGAGGAATTGATAGATAGAAATGTAGATAAAAATGCGCTAGATACTAGCGGGGACAATTGTATAGATTATGCGATAACATCTATGGGTGATGGATATGTGAGCGATAAGGAAATGCTAAAAATGGTCAAATTGCTTTATAATGATGGTGTAAAAATATTGAACAATACGAAGAGACATATTGTGGCATCAGATGGAGAAGGCGTTATGGATTATGAATATGTGGCGTTGGATTGGTTGATAAGTATCGGCGAAATTAAAAGGAAGGATTTAAATGAAAATCAGGAAGTTTTCTATAATGTTTATCTTGGAAATTTAGATTACATAAAGAAGCTGAAAAAAACTCAATTAAAAATTAAAAATTCACAAAATCAGGATTTATTGACTGTTGCTATAACATATGCAAAGAAAGATATAGCCAAATATCTATTGGAAAATGGAATGTGGTATAAAGAAAATTCCACAGAATTGAGTGATGCCATAGGATATGCTGCACTTTGTGGTGATTTGGATACGCTAAAAATGATTTATAAATATACTGACTTGTCGGACAGTGATATTTATACAATTATAAGTTACGATATGCAGTGTTCGAATGATGAATATATTGAGGGAATTGAATATCTAGTAAGCAAAATGTCTGATATAAACACATATATCGACAATCCTAATGAAACAATTTTGTGTTTGGCAGTTTATAATGATCTTGAAAAAACATCGAAAATGTTGATTGAGCATGGTGCAGAGGTTAATTTACATATAATTTATAATGCAGAAAATGTGGGCAATTCGGAATTGATGAAAGTATTATTAAATAACTTTGATATAAAATCTGTAAGTGAAGAAGAAAGACAAAAATTATTATATACAATGATTGAAAGTGGTGATTATGAAATAGCGAAATATTTGATTGATAAAGGGGTTAGTATTGGTAAAGATTCAAAAGAATATCTTGAAGATTGTCCAGTTACTAAAATGAAAAGTTTATTAGAAAAATAGCTAGATAAAACTATATAAATATACATAAAACTGCTGCAGAATAAAATTTTCATTTATTTTGCAGCGTTTTTTATTAAAAAATAATCGAACATACATTCGAAAAAGTTATTGTATTAATCGAACATATGTGCTATTATATAAAATGTAAATGGAAAGTAATATATATATAAAACTAACGCTCTCTCAAAAATTTAAATAAAACATCCAACAAAAAGCTTGTAGAAAGTTCCTACAAGCTTTTTTCCTTTTTATGATATATAGGAGTAATCCTATTTCAAAAAAATTTTCACAATAAATATCTAAAATTAAAAATTTTATCTCCCTAAATTGCCTTGTCAATTTGCTTAGATCTACCTTCAAATCTATAAAAACAAACAGCGATCACACAACCACAAATAGCAATAGCCGCTAATACGAAAAATCCAGCAGACATACTAAATCTAGATGCCAAATTTCCTGTCATCATAGGAAATGTAGTCATTCCGATTGCGTAAAATGCTTGGAAAAATCCCATTGCAGTTGATTTTTGGAATGGCTTAACTTCTTTCATGGCTTCGGAAGTTGCACATGAGAATAAAATTCCGCTCGAAGTCCCAGGAAGTATTTGCAACATCATTATAATAGGTATGCTGTTTACGCTCGGAACTAATACACAATATATTGCTATGATTATTAAAACTGTTGGTATTAATTTTTTCGGACCACCTTTGAATACATTGCTTGAAGAAAGTGCCGAAAAGACTACTGATGAAATCATATAGATAATCGATGAAATTCCTATCAAAGTATTCGATGCGCCGAGATTGCCCAAAACTTGATTTGTAAACGACATCGATGTTGTAAGCTGAACCCCTTGTTGAATAAGTGCTATAAATGAAAATAAAAGAAGTCTTTTATTAGCACAAATAGAAATCAAATCGCTTATATCGTGTTCGCCTTTTTGTGGATTTTCTTCTTTTATATTAAATGATAATAAGAGCGTCATAAGCCCACCGACAACACTCAATATACAAATTCCCCTCATTGTGATTGTGTTATATAAAAGCGTGCTCGCAACAAACCCCATCAACATTCCTATGTTGTTAAACATTACAACTCTGGCAGTTGCAGATTGTTGTTCTTCTTTTGAAAAATGGCCAGTATAAAACACCATAAATGAAATCCACATTGCCGATGCCAATCCAGAGAATAAATTAGCAACTAAAAATCCGAATCCATTTGGAATTATTATTCTAAAAAGCGATGCAACCCCAGAAGACAGACCACCTATCATTATAAAATATTTGTGCTTTCTGACTATATCTGCGCTAAGCCCAACCGGAAGTCTAAGTAACATTTGTGAAATTCCATATGCGCCGACGATTATACCGATAAATGAAGTTGTGACGTTAATTGATGTAAGGTAAATCGTTTGATATGGAATATAGACATATTGTGCAAACCAAAAGAATGATACGCTGATTAAAAAGATAATCTCATCCTTCTTTGAAAATTTAATATTTCTCATAATCGAATCCCCATTTCTATTTTATTTGAAATTAAAAACCATATATTACCACATATATTGTAGGGTTAAGGACTAGGACTGTCAAATAGAATAAATTTATAAAAATTAATGATGATATATATATATATATTTTTAGTATAAGTAGTGTTTTAGTGAAAATGTTAACATACTGTTATTTTTTAAAAGTGAAAAATTATTTATATGAGATGACGATAGGAAATAAATGGTAATAAATGACATTTATTAAAGTGAAAAATATAAAAACTTAAACGAAACGCTTTCATTAAAATATTTTTGTTTTAAATAATAAAAAATTAAAAACCATTGAAATTACAAGGAAAACGTAAACCAAACAAAATATATTTCTATACATTTTTTAAAAATATAAAATAAAAAATTTAAGGCATAAGAAATAATGAATTAAATTTTTTAATTATAAAAAAATTTTCAATTAGAAAATATTTTCCTAAGAAAATTTTAAAAATCATGTTAATATTATTGTATTTTTTTGTTAATATACTTATAGAAAATAAATTTTATACTGAATATAATGAATGTATCAAGCGTAAAGAAAAATTTATATGAATGGATATTTTAATATTAGGAGGAGTATTAATGAAAAAGATAATTAGAGATTTTGTGTTATTATTTGTATTATGTTTTTTATACATGACATTTAGTAAAACAACGAATGTTTCTGCAGTTGAAGGTTTAATAATCTCATTGGGGTCTGCAGCAATATTTAGTTTATTAATATCAATGATTAGAAATTTAAATGAAGAAGATTTAAATCTAAAAATAAATCTTCCACCTAAAGAAGTAGAAATTATAAGACAAAGTAGATTAGTTCTAAGAGATAGTATAGTAGCATTTTTATTATGCTACGGCTCAATGACAGTTTCATTTGGAGAAACAGGCCTTACTTTTATAAAAGCAATACCATTTATGATTGCATCATTAGCACCAGCATTAGTTGTTTGTGCAATAAGTAAAGAACTAAGAATGCCATCAAATAGACAAGAAGCGAAAGTTGAGTTAGAAGAATTAGCGTAGCCTATGAGCTAGTAAAACCGCTAGTTTAAATATATAGACATAGAAAAAATCCTTAATATAATATTTAAATATATATGACTTAATTACCTGTGTGATAATTTACACAGGATTTTTTTATTCAAAATAACTTTAGCAGCTTTTGTTTGAATTATGTAAAAAATGTGCAAAAAATAGGTTAGGGTATATCAAGATAATTATATTTATAATAAATAATTTTTTTGAAATATATATTTATAAAGAAAGAGTTAAGTATAGGTAATGTTTAAATTTAAACGTTAAAAATTATTTTGGATAACTACTATTATACAATTGCAATGTTAACAAAAAGTTATACATCATTAAGATTATTATATTTTTGATAAAGAACACTATGAAAATAATAAAATTAAAAACATATAATTATAGTAACAGATGGAGAAGACTAGCTAAACAAAAGCACAGAAAAATATAATTAAATATTTTAGGAGGTCTTGTGTATGTTTAAATTTTATAGAGACGTAGTCATATTATTTGCAATCTTTTTCGCTTATTTAATGATGGCAGGCGGAACAACTCCGATTGAAGGTGTGATAGCATCACTTGGAGCAGGTTGCACATTTGCTTTATTGATTGCGATGTTTAGAGCTGTAATAGAAGTTGCCAGAGAAATGATGGCAGAACAAAAGCAAGCGAAAGAAGAATTACAACAGAAGGAATAATATAGGTAGATAGGATCAATAATATGTTTACAAAATTAAACCGGAAAAGCCCATGCAAAATGTAAAATTGCATGGGTTTTTATAATGTAAAAAAATATATAAATAAAAATAGATAGGGTAGATTAATATACTGATACTTTTAATCAACATTCTTATATTTTGTATGAATATAATTATATATTTAAAGGAAATGAATGAAATATAAATCTTTTAAAAAGATTTGAATTTTTCTGAAAAATAAAGATACAACTTGTAAATTCCAATGGTTTGGTGATTATGGTTAGATCAATACAAAAAAATAATATAAAAATATAAAATAAGCTGGATAATGTTAATATTGTGATATTTTGGGTTAAGATACTTATAGAATTAGTAGGTCTCACGGAATATAATGTAATTAAGAAAAAGGTAAGAAAACAAATAAAACAAAATCAAATTAAATAACAGTATTTAAAAAGTTTTTAGGAGGTAAGTGGATATGAACAAAATGTTTAGAGATTTAATGGTATCATTCGTAATTGCTTTTTTATTTTTATTATTTAGCGTTCCAACTCAATCATCAGTTATTGATTTAGTAATTGCAGTAAGTACAGCAGGAATGTTTAGTTTATGTAGCGCAGTGGTAAGATATGTAGTAGAAGAATATGTATCAATGAACAAAGCTACAGAAGAACAAGTTGAAAGAAGAATGCAAATAAGTTTAGTAGTAAGAGATTCATTATTCGCATTCGTAATAGCATATGGATTTATGACAAGCAGTTTTGGATTTGGTTTATCAATAGGACAAACAGCTGGTTACTTAGTAGCAGCATTAGCACCAACTATAGTAGTAGCAGTATTAAGTAAAGAATTAAGAATACCATTCTTAAGAACTTACAGAGAACATGATGCAGTTGTTAGAGAAATGGGATTCAAAAACGTTGCATAATTTTAGACCAATATTATATTTAAAAATATCTCAACCAAGCCCTATGTAAAAAGTTTTACATAGGGCTTTTTTCTGTGTATTAATAAAGTTATAAAAAATATGGATTGACTAAAATAATAATAAATTACAAAATAATGATTTAAAAATTTTAATATTATATATCGAAATATATAAATGTAAGTAAATAAGTTATATAAATGTAAAAAATAATCTATAGAAATTTTGAAAATAATATCAGAAACTTTAAAAAGCAATGCATTTTATCGACATAAAACGACAATAAACAGTCAAATAAAGTCAAACTTTAATTAATTAAAAATTTTAAAAATTCTCTCTAAAGAATGGCTTATGAAAATGTTTTCAAAATGAATGAGTAAATATTATGGAATATCAACAAAATCGACTAGAAAACGTTTTTCATAAGTGGTGTAAAAATGCAACATATAAAAAAATTAAAATATAAAATTAATAATCAGTTGAATAAAAATTCAATTACACATAAAAAAAAAATATGATATAATCTAATTATGATGAATGGTAATAAATGACAATTTATACTAAAGCAGCTGGGGGAATACAAATTTTAAAAATTCATGTAAAAATTTAGGGGGGCTTATAAAATGGCAGAAAAAACTTTAAATGTATTTGAAATCGCACAATTACAAGTTAAACATGCTTGCGATAAATTAGGAACTGATCCAGCAGTTTACGAAATACTAAAAAATCCTATGAGAGTTATGGAATTTAACTTCCCAGTAAAAATGGATGATGGTACTATAAAAACTTTCACTGGATACAGATCTCAACACAACAACGCTTGTGGACCATTTAAAGGTGGTTTAAGATTCCATCCAAATGTAACTAAAGACGAAGTTAAAGCATTATCTACTTGGATGACTTTCAAATGTGGTGTAACTGGTATACCATATGGTGGAGGTAAAGGTGGTATGGCCATCGATCCTAACGACTATTCTAAAGGTGAATTAGAAAGAATATCTAGAGGATTCGCTGCAGCACTTGCTCCATTCGTAGGAGAAAAAGTAGATGTTCCTGCTCCAGACGTAAATACAAATGGTGAAATAATGTCTTGGATGGTTGACGAACATGCAAAAGTAACTGGTGAATTTGCTCCTGGTACTTATACTGGTAAACCTGTTGATTTCTATGGTTCTTTAGCTAGAACAGAAGCTACTGGATACGGTGTAGCAATGATGGCTAGAGAAGCTTTAGCTAAAGTTGGTATAGATATAAAAGGTGCTAAAGTTGCATTACAAGGTTGTGGTAACGTTGGTAGTTACGCAGGTATGTATATAGAAGAATTTGGTGCTAAAGTAGTTATAGTTGGTGACCATACTGGTACTATAACTAATCCTGATGGAATAGATATGAAAGCTTTAATGGCTTACATACCAACAACTCCTAACAGAGGTATAAAAGGATTCCCAGGTGCTGAAGCAACTGATCAAAATGTTTTAACTGCTGATGTTGATTTATTAATGCCTTGTGCTCTTGAAAATCAATTAACTGCTGAAAATGCTAACGATGTTAAAGCTAAAGTAGTTTGTGAAGGTGCAAACGGACCTACTACTCCTGGTGCTGACGAAATATTCACTCAAAAAGGAATAACTTTAGTTCCAGATATATTAGCTAACAGTGGTGGTGTTACAGTTTCTTACTATGAATGGGTACAAAACTTACAAAGAGACTCTTGGTCATTTGAAGAAGTTCAAGCTAAACAAGAAAAAGCAATGAAAAAAGCATTCGACGCTATATGGGCAATAAAAGAAGAATATAACGTTGATATGAGAACTGCAGCTTACATGTCTTCAATCAAGAGAGTAGCAGATGCTATGAAACGTAGAGGATGGTACTAAGATTAAGATTTAAAGAATAATTTTAAGCCTAGAATAAATAGATAAATAAGGAGATGAAACATGGTGGTGTTTCATCTCCTTTTTTTTTATGCAAAAACTCTACGTTACGTAGGTTGAGAACACCTCAAAAAAGATTTATCCTATTTATGATGTTAATATAAACGACAATGACATGGCAAATATGAAGAGAACGAAGTTTTATTTCTGTGGAAAATGTGGAAATATTATCGCTAGTACAAATAATGTAATTCTTAATTGTTGTGGACAAAAATTAACTGAATTAAAGTCTGAAGAATTGAAAAATGATAAAAATAGCGAGAAATCTGTGGATAATAACAGAAATTTAACTAGAAATGATATAAAAGTTGAATATATCGAAGATGATATTTTCATATCTGTGGATCATCCAATGACAAAATCTCATTTTATAACTTTTATTGCCTGAACAAGATTGTTATGGATATGAGATTGCAAAAACAGTAAAAGTTAAGTGTAATAATATGTTTGAATTAAAAGAAGGGACAATGTATTTAGCACTTAAACGTATGGAATCAAAAGGATTTATAGAATCTTATTGGTCACAGGAAGAAAGTGCTGGAGGCAGAAGAAAATATTATAAAATGACTGATTTAGGAAAAGAAACTTATCAAACTAAAAAGAAAGAATGGTTTTTTATTAAAGAAGTAATGGGTTCATTTTTAGGGGAGGAAATTTAAAAAATGGATAAAATAGATAAATATTTGTGCAATTTATTTAATAACGATAAGAGTGCAGGAGTAATTGAATTAAAGGAAGAACTAAAATGTCATCTGCTTGATATGGCACATGAATTTATAAGTCAAGGACATAGCAAAGAAGAAGCGTATGATATGGCTATAAATAAATTTGACATAGATAACGATGTGTTAAAGATACTATGTGAAAATGTTAAGGAGAATAACAAAAAACACAACATAATAAATGGATAGATGAAAGTAAGAGATTTGAAGAAACTTTCAATAAATTTGTTAGTTCAAGAGATGTAAATAGTACCGATCAATATAAGTCAGAATTAGATAAATTATTAAAGTCTAATGAATGGAATTGTGTATATAGATTATATGTTTATGATGATGAAAATATATTCTCAGAACCTGTATATACATATCAAGTAAAGGGTGGAACATCTAATTTTGAAACATCTGGTCAAACAGAAAAAAATGGAAAAGGTCAAGTTTTATACTATAGATTAAAATTAAAAGACACAGTCAGTACAAAAATTGTGGATACAGTTAAAATTATAAGTATATATACGACTTTAATTTTCTTTGTCATCTTCATGATATTAAAAAGACAATATAAAAAATTATAGATAGATTAAAAAACTCTTTATATCATAATTTGATATGTGATGTAGAGAGTTTTTTTATTAATAATATTTGATTAAACTTATAGAAAGCTCAAAAGTTCATTTATAAAAAGTATAACAAATAATATATTATGATATAATTTTAATATATTTAGAGAAAGGGCGTGATAAGATGAAAGGATTATTAGATCCAAAGATGGATTTTGTTTTTAAAAATATATTTGGTAGCGAAAAAAATCCAAAAATATTAATTTCATTTTTAAATGCAACGCTAAAACCGAAAGATTTAATAACATCTGTAGAGATAAAAAATACAGATATAAATAAAGATTACGTAGAAGATAAATTTTCAAGATTAGATGTAAAGGCAAAAACAAGTAATGATGAAATTATAAATATAGAGATACAATTAAAAAATGAATATAATATGATAAAAAGAAGCTTATACTATTGGTCAAAATTATATTCAGAACAGTTAGGTGAGGGTCAAGACTATAGTGTTTTGAAGAGAACGATATGTATAAATATTCTTAACTTTAAATATTTAAAAACAAGAAAATTCCATAGTGGATATAGATTAAAAGAAATATACAGCAATGAAGAATTAACAAATGTAGCCGAAATTCATTTTATAGAAATACCAAAGCTAGATGACGGTGCAGATGAAAAAGATATGTTAGTAAATTGGATAGAATTTTTAAAAGATCCTGAGAGTGAAACAGTTAGAAGTTTAGAAATGAATATAGAAGAAATACGTCAAGCAAAAGATGAATTAATACGAATGAGTAATGATGACACCCAACGTGAAATATATGAAATGAGAGCTAAAACATTAAGAGATAAAATTAGTGCATTAAATGAAGCCGAAAGAAAAGGAATACAGCAAGGTAAGAAAGAAATAGCAAAAGCATTACTAGATGTATTGGATATAGAAACTATAGCTCTAAAAACAGGGTTATCAATTGATGAGATAAATAATTTAAAATAATCTAAAAGAGGCTGTCATACTAAGAGATAGTACGACAGCCATTTTTAATTTATTAAAAAATTTTAATTATATAAATTTCTATGAAATTTCTGCTTCTAAAGTTTCAGTTTCCATATTTTCAACTGTTGGTGGGAACATTTTGAAGAATATAGCCCTTATTAATGGAGAAACTATTAATAAGTTTAGTGGCATTGCAACTATAACATTTCTCACAATACCTAATCCATAAGCTGCAAAGAAGTGTGGTCCAAATCCAAGGTTTGTAACAACTCCGAATGCAGACATCCAAAGAACCATTCCACAACATGTGAAGAATGACATAACTATTCCTACTTTAGCCATACTGTCGCCTTCTTTTATAAATTTAGGGGCGATACGTCCAACTATTTTACCAACTACTAAGATATCTCCTATTAATGCGAATACGAATGCAGCAGGGAATCCTAATATAGAATGTAAAAATATATTTGCTGAAAATCCTTCTATAAGTGCTACGTTATAACAACTCATGATATAAACCATAGTTGTACATATCATTAAAATAAATATAAAATGTTCTTTTTTATTTTTTAACATAAAACTACCTCACTTTAATTATAATAGAGGAGCATCAAGATAATTCAAGAGATAAATTCCTTTGTCTTACCAATAAAGGGAGATACTTTATGGATGAAACTTTACATATAAAAAGAAATATAGAAGAAGAAATAATCAAATCTATAGGTAGAGAAAAGTTTGATATGATGAAAGAAATTTTTAGTTCTTCTTGGTTTAAATAAGTTTAATAAAACTTATGTGGACATGCTACTTTAGCTTGTGCATATGTAGTAATGAATAAAATTGGTAGAGCATTATATTTTCCTAGAGATTGTTACTTTAACATAAGTGTTTTGGTTAAAAATCCAAATGCAGCATTTTCACATGTTATTGCTGGATATTATGCTGGTATTGGAACTATAGGAGATAGCCACAACTTACTTTCAAAAGAGTTTGACCCAAGGATAAGACTTGTGTCAATTATCACAGATCTTGATATTCCAGAAGACGAAATTTTGGAGAAAAATCTTTGTCTTCATTGTAAAAAATGTATGAAAAATTGTCCTTCAAAGTGCTTTTCTGAAAACGGAAAAGACATTTATAAAATGGACAAAGTTGTTTGTACAGATATAAAAATATGTAATATTTTACAAATAAACAATTTTATTACATAAAATATATATTTTGTAAGGAAAAGGAGGAAAAGGAGTTAAAATATCCTTAACAAAAGGTTATACTGTAAGCAATACTTTAACA
>ERZ791785.1164-NODE-1164-length-14476-cov-9.670966_pt1 | contig 14476 bp, 8 predicted proteins | sample MGYA00509947_ERZ791785 | MGnify/ENA primary metagenome ERZ791785 (study PRJEB30046, sample SAMN00791982) | human gut metagenome | study: EMG produced TPA metagenomics assembly of the A metagenome-wide association study of gut microbiota in type 2...
TTGATGGCAAAAAAAACACCATTTTTTGACGTTGTAAAGAAAAACCGAACGGAACGATTTTGTTCAATTCGGCTTGGGAACAGGGGTTTTTGAAGAGCTTCTGTAGAAGGCGACATGGATCTTCTGGCTACAACGAAAGATGGCAGCGCGTTCGCAGTTAATGTGACGGGTGACACGACTGTGAATCTAGAAGGGAATCTATTGGCTAAGGTTGTAGCCAGTGGTGACGGTACGGCATATTCTCTTATGACTGATAAGGGGACTCTGGTTGTATCGGGTCAAAATGTCGCCTTGTCTGGTGATGTTGCTGTTCAAAATGCGGGATCTCTTTCTTTTGGATCGGATGCAGGCAGTGCGGTCAATCTAACGGGTAATGTTTCAGTTGATCAGCAGTCATCGATCATGCTTCAAAAAGCGTCTGTCGAGCTTGCTGAGGGTAGCACGATGACAGTTGAAGGTGCGCTTTCGAGTAATGGTGGGCAGATCATTCTCAATGATGCGGCCGCGGATACGGTTAGTATCGCTAGCCTGACTGACGGATCTTCTCTCGACGCCGTTGCTTCGGGTAGCCTCAACGACAAGCTTGGCGGCGATCTCAATGCTTTCAACGACGCCATCTCCATCACGAACGGTGCCGAAGGCACGACCCTCGTCATGAAGGAAGGTCTTGTGGCCGGTGAAAAGACGGCGCAGCTGACCGAGGAAGGCAAGATCGACGAGACGACGGTGACCGAAAAGACGAACTCGGTCATGGAGTCTTCTCTTGAGATGGCTGCTTCCATGCCGCTTGCGATGAACCGCATTCTCACCAACGACGTGCGTAAGCGCATGGGGGATCTGCGTGCTTCGAACGGTACGCACAGTGCCTGGGCGCGTTATGACGGCGGCAAGCTCTCGGGCGAGAATGGCCTTGACAGTGAGTTCCATACGATTCAGGTTGGCGTCGATACGGTAGCCTCTGCTGACGCTCCGCGTGTCGGCGTGGCCTTCGCCTATACGGACGGTGACATGGACCATGTTCGCAACTCGTCCGACATGCAGGCCTACAGCCTGGCGGGCTATGCAACCTGGATGGCTGACAACGGCATGTTCCTCGACACGGTTGTCCGAATGTCGAAGTTCGACAATGACCTGACGGTTGATGGCCGTCTCAAGGGGCAGATGGACAGTCTGGCTGTCGGCGTTTCCGCTGAAGGCGGCTGGCGTTTTGACCTGACCGACATGTTCTATGTCGAGCCGCAGGCCGAAGTCGCGTACACCTACATCAATGGCGACGACTTCACGCTTGGTGAGGCCAGCTACAAGGTCGAAGGTCTGGACAGCCTGACGGGCCGTCTCGGCTTTGCCTCGGGCATCAAGTGCCCGAACAACAAGGGTGATGTCTATCTCCGCGCATCGGTCGTTCACGAATTCCTTGGCGACAGCAAGATCACGGGTACGGCTTCCGGCAGCACCGGCATTGTTGAAATCGACGGCAAGGACACTTGGGTTGAATACGGTCTTGGTGCCAACTTCAACCTGACCGACACCACGTACTTCTGGGCCGACGTCGAACGCACGAGCGGCAGCTACCTGGATGAAGACTGGCGTGCCACTGTTGGTGTGAGGCATGCGTTCTAACCGCAACCGAAAACGGATGACTACCGTGGAGTGACTTGGTAACCCATCCCGAACAGTCGATCTCAAGGACCGCCCGGACGTGTAAAAGCGTTCGGGCGGTTTGCTTTGTGCGCCCAGCAGTGCACGTGTGTCTATGCGGTGAAAGTCCGCTGTCCGCCCGAACAGGGGAAGGACGAGTGAGTCGTGCAAGTCGAGGGAGGCAACGACCTTGATGAAGGAAGCCGATAACAAAACTCCAGCCTGACGAACAGGAATCGGATGTGAGGCGTGTATCTTGGGAGAGTCGGCAAAGCTCGATTAACCCAAAGCTGTTCCGGAAGGGATGCACGTAGATCCGGCAGGTAGGGAGGGAAGCACATGTGTGATACCTGGGGATATCCATGTCGACGCCGAGAGGCTACCGAGGTCGAGAGGCCGAGGGATATCGGCATGGAAGTCAGCCGAGGTCGTAGTAAGGTGAAATTTTCGCCATGAAGGGCCGAATCTGAGTTATGTAAGTAGAGAGCGTGGAACTCTCCGATGCGACGGCAGTAGCGCAAGTCGAAGTAGAAGAAGAGTAGAGCTCACTCCCGACCAAGGGCCGGAAGCCCGAGGGAGGCTGTGAGTCCAGAGGCCGAAGGAGCAGAAAAGAGGGGCCACGCACTGGACGAAAACAGGAGGTTCAGTGATTTCACTGGAGAAAGTACTCTCGCCGCAAAACATGCTTTTGGTATGCAAGCGCGTGAGAGCCAACAAAGGAGCCCCGGGCGTGGACGGGATGACCGTCGACGAACTCGAGGGGCACTTTCGCCGCCACTGGGCGAGCATCTGCGCTCACATTCGGGCAGGGAGGTACATCCCTTCGCCTGTGAAGCGCGTGGACATTCCAAAACCTGATGGCGGCATGCGTATGCTGGGTATCCCCACTGTACAGGATCGTCTGATTCAGCAGGCCATCGCACAGGTTCTGGTCGAACACTTCGACCCCACCTTCTCGGAATTCAGCTACGGCTTCCGGCCGGGCCGCAGTGCACATCAGGCTATCGAGCAAACGCAACGCTACATAGCGGAAGGACGCTCTTGGATTGTCGAAATGGACCTTGCCAAATTCTTCGATACCGTCAATCACGATCGTCTGATCTCGATGCTCGAACGGAATTGCAGGGACAAGATGCTCATCCGCCTCATACGGCGCTATCTCCGTACGGGTATTCTGGCCGACGGCCTGGTAATTCCCCGAGACGAAGGTACGCCGCAAGGGTCCCCTCTTAGCCCGATCCTGTCCCTGATCGTTCTGGACGAATTGGACAAGTATCTGGAAAAACGGGGTTTGAAGTTCTGTAGGTATGCCGACGACTGCAACTATACGTTGGGGCCGAGCGCGCCGGGAAGCGCGTGTTGGAAAACACGATCAAGTTCATCGAGGAGCCGCTCAAGTTGCGGGTTAATCGCAACAAGAGCGGCGTCTTTCGCCCTCGAGGAGCAAAATTTCGGTTCATCTCGGAAGTCCGTGGAACGCGGCCTTCCGAGATGAACCAAGAAAAAGCCTGAATCCTCACAAGAGGCCAGAAGCCCGAAATTCGGGCCTGAATTCGAGATGACTGCTGAGTTGTGTTTTTACAACCGAGCCTAAATACTAAGCAATCTGTAGTTGGCTGCAGAACAATGGATATTCCGATGTAAGGGTTAATACCCCCCCCCTATTGAAAAGAAATTGTATTGTGAATTCGTTCGGCATCGGGCCTCATCGCTTCAACATGTAAATGCTTTATGCGCGATGCTTTTTTTAAGGAAAGGAGTTCAAAATGAAAAAAAACGGTTCTCGCTTCTGCCGTGTTACTGGCCATGGCAGGGGCTGCATCGGCAACCCCGGATTTCGGCACCATTACCATTGATGGTAAGACTGCCGATTCTTCTGCACTGGCCACCGAAACCAACGGGATCGTCAAAATTGAAGGGACATCTGAAAAAGAAGCATTCAAAACTGAATCGGACCTCACCATCCGTGGCAAGGAAATTCGATTCGAACGAATCACGGCAGATTACACGGAAACTACCCGTATCCAGGGCGATAGCAAGACCGTGATCGGCGGCGCAGAAACCGAACTGATTCATGCAAAAGGTGGTGACGGCTTCGTAGTTCTGGCCAAAAATGGTGTGCCGACACTGGATCTCAACGCCAAGAACATTGTGATTGAAGCTACTGGTACAGGCATCTGGGCTCAGAACAATACCGAAACCCCGTCTCTCCCAGAAATGCATACCACCATCAACCTCAACGCCGACAACATCTCGATCAAGGCGAAAACTAGTGGGGTGGTTGCCTTCTCGAACTCTGAGATCAATCTGAATGGCAACGTCTCGATTGATGCACCAATCGCCATCGACGCTCGCGGGAACTCACTCGTGAACATCAACAAGACCGGTGACAAGAAGGTTGTCCTTACGGGTGACATCGTCTTCGAGACACCGAACTCGCCGGGTGACTCTCAAAACAGCGGCAAGATCATCAACGCCAAAGTCAATGTCAATCTTTCCGGCGAAGGTTCTTCCTGGACCGGTCGTGCGTATCAACAGTACAAGGTTAATGGGGAGGCTGTGGAAAATGTTGAACTTGAGGCCAAACCGTACTACGGCAACGTCACTGACTTCACGGTAAGCATCTCCAATGGTGCTGCATGGAACATGACGGACGACAGTTTCACCAATAATCTCACCATCAAGAAGGGCGGCACGATCAACGTGTCCGAACACGTTGATAAATTCAATGCCAGCACTGTTGAGCTCGCCGGTGGCACGCTCGATATCAAGGGTAATGCGGACATCAGTGTCAATACACTGACTGGCACGGGCGGCGAGCTCAATCTGGCCGCCGTGATCGAAGATGACCAGACTGTATCTTCCGGCAAGCTTACCGTGAAGAATGCCGTCACTTCAGACACGCACGTTGAGGTGAACGTCAGGGGCTTTAATGCCGATGCTGTCACGGACTCCAAGGCTGTCATGGACTCCCTGAACGAAAAGATCAAAGTGGCCGAAGGTTCGAAGCTTACTCGCACCAATACCATCGCTGAAGGTGACGTCAAGGGATCTCTAATTCAGGAGGTTGACGCAGAAGGCAATGCAGGTGCTGTCACCGAAGCCGTGAACAAGAAGCTCGACGGCTACAGCTCCATTGCCGCGCTTTCCGCCGTGCAATGGCGCCACGAAAACGATACGCTTCTGAAGCGTATGGGAGATCTTCGCGATTCTGAAGGTGCCATCGGCACTTGGGCACGCATCTACGGTTCCGAGCAGGAGTATGGCGCTCAGTCCGTGACCGCCAAGAACACGACTGTCCAAGTGGGCACTGATTATGACATCGGCTCGGGCATCAAGCTGGGCGGTGCCTTCTCCTATACGGATGGATCCTCGACCTTCAACATGGGTGATAGCGATGCCAACATGTACGGCGTTGCGCTCTATGGCACCTGGCTCGCCGACAGCGGCCTCTATGTCGATGTGATCGGCAAGTATTCCCGCCTTGAGAACGAATTCACCTCCGGCACGATGAAGGGCGAATTTGACAACAATGCGCTGAGCCTTGCCGTCGAAACGGGTTGGCATTACGCTCTCAACGAGCTGGGGTTTGTTGAACCGTCCGTCGGCGTCACCTACGGTCGCATTATGGGCGATGATTTCGTTGCTCACAACGGCGTCAAGGTTGAACAAGACGACTATGACAGCCTGATCGGTCGTCTGGGCGTGCGCTCGGGCTTCTACTTCCCGGAAAAGAAGGGCAACATCTATGCACGCGTTGCTGTGTTGCACGACTTCATGGGCGACATGGAAGCCACGGCCTCGAAGGCCAATGCCGCTGGCGTCATGCAGACCACTCACCTCAAGGAAGACCTTGGCGACACTTGGGTTGAATACGGCATCGGCGCTAACTTCAATCTCTCGAAGAACGCCTATACGTTCGTTGACCTTGAGAAGACTGCCGGCAGCGACGTGAAGGAAAACTGGAAGTGGACTGTCGGCGCACGCATCGCCTTCTAATCAACTCCCTTCAATGACAATATGACCGACCGCAAGGCGGGTTGATCCCGCCTCGAATCCGGCACCACAACGACCGCCCGGGCGTACAAGCGCTCGGGCGGTTTGCTATTGGTCGAAGGAAAACGCGTTAGACAATGTCTATCACTCAATAGATTGGCGGATTTCCGAAGGGAATCCCGTAATTCTTCAGGGAAAACCCAGATGTCGAAATAAAAGAGTCTGCCTATCAGACAGGCGTTTGTAACGGATTGTTGTACCAAAATGACTTTCTTGGATTTCGTCGCCTGATCCCGCGAAATGCGCAAGCGTTTTTACAAGAGTTACAAAAATCTGTTGTAAGTCGTGACGTGGTGGAAACCCGAAACGGCCTGGGGAGTTTGATTTAAGTCAAATTTCGGGGGGGGGGCTGGGTAGCCTGTCAGGTGCACTTTCTCGTCATTTCGGGAGAGGCAGGACCAAACCAACCATTATTTGGAGTAAATCATGAATCGCGTTTTCAAGACCAAGTGGAGCGTGGCTCATCAGGAGTACGTCGTCACCGACGAAAAGCACACCACCAAGACAAAGGCTGCTAAGAGTGCCGTGGCGCTGGCTGTAGCGGCGTTGATGCTCGGTGCCGGTGCGGCATCGGCAGCCTATATGGCCCCGAAGGGTGGAAGCCAGGATCCTGGCTTTGTTGCCAACAATTCGACTCAGGTCGATGCGGCCAAGGAGTCTTGGGAAACAGCCGAATACAACAAGAATTGGGGCCTCAAGGCGATGAAGGCCTCCTCCGCCTATGCGCTTGGCTACTACGGTCAGGGCGTCAAGGTTGGCATGATGGACTCCGGCTTCCTGACGACGCATCAGGAACTTTCCGGCGATCGTTGGCACACTGTTAAGTTCGAGGGCACCTATTCTCAGAGTGGCGAACGGTATCCGCAGTATGCCTTCAAAGACGAATATGGCCGCCCGCAGAACAACGGTGATACGGGGAAATATAACAAGGGAGACAAGTTCTCGGTTGACGGAGCTTACAACCCCGACTTCAACGACAATCACGGTACTGGTTGCGCCGGCGTCTATGCAGGTAACCGTGACGGCGTAGGCATGCATGGTGTTGCCTGGGGCTCTGAATTTTATTCAGCCAACACAGGCGGTACTGACAGCACCAACTATGGTCCTTTCCTTGACTATAACTTCTTCAAGGCAGGCTACGATGCCTTGGTTAACTCAGGTGTGAAAATCATCAACAACAGTTTCGGCACCAATCTGAAACAGGTTGATGAAAATGGCAAGATCGTGACCTACTACCAAAGTGGTCCGGAACTCACGACCGTCAAAGACATCGAATACGAATACTTCCTCTTCAAGAAACAGTACAACAACAACGACGCCGATCCTGAACTCAAGGGCAAGAGCTTTGTTGATGCGGCATGGGATGCCGTGAAGGGCAAGGACGTCATTCAGGTCTTCACGAACGGTAACAACGACCGTGCCAACCCGTACCATCGTGCGCTCTATCCGTATTTCAACCCTGAAGCTGAAGCCCAGTGGATCGCCATTGCCGGCCTGCGTCAGATGGACAAGAACACGGATCCTGACAACTACAAGCTCGAAGCCAACTTCAATGAGGCCGGTTATGCCAAGTACTGGACGCTTACGGGTCCAGGCCAGAACGGCAACACCGCCAACATCAAGGGCGATGATCAGTATGGCGGCTACAGCGGTACGTCCATGGCTGCTCCGTTCATCTCCGGCGCCTTTGGTGTTCTGGCCTCCCGTTATCAGGACATGAGCGCCGTTCAGGTTCGCGAAGTTCTTCTGACGACTGCCAACCACAAGAACGCTGACGGCACCGATATGGAAGGTTGGGCTAACGTCAATAAGACGACGCCCGCAGAAGGTGAAGTCTCTGATCGCATGGGTTGGGGCGTGCCTGATCTTGAAAAGGGCATGTATGGTCTCGGTCAAACGCTCGGTAAGTTCGACTACAACCTCCGTAGCGAACTTGACGTTTGGTCGAATGACATCTCTCAGGTTGCTCTCGATCAGCGCTATCGTGAAGACATTGCCTGGCTGAAGTCCGTGACCGAAGACGGGACGATTGATGGCAAGGTGGTTGTTTCCGACAATCCTTCCGATTACAAATTAACCAACGATTATGACCTTGCCGGCATTGCTGACAAGAACATTTCCTTGGAAGATGCCAAGAAGTGGCGCCTTGAATACTACGAAAAGCGCGCCGCTGCCATCCGTGACAAGATCAATAACGGCCTCTACAACGGTTCCATCGTCAAGCGCGGCGAAGGTACGCTCGTCATGACGGGCAGCAACACCTATCGTGGCGGTACCACGGTTGAGGGCGGCAAGCTCCTTGGCTACTCCAACTCCTTCGGTGTCTCGGGTGATGATGGCAAGGCCAACGGCAAGGTCGTCGTGAACGGCGGCACCTTCGGTATCCTTGAAACGTACAACGACCAGTTCACCATGAAGGGTGAAATCGAACGCGGTGAAGGTACGCACTCCGTCGACGTTGTTGTGAACGAAGGCGGTACGTTCCAGATCACGGCTGGTCAGGACGTGACGATGGGCAAGCTTGAGTTCAAGGAAGGCGCTGGCTTCACGGTCGGTTCTGAAGACGTTGATGTCCTCAAGGAAGCTTATGCCGGTAAGGCTCAGACAGGTACTGTGACGACGACTGGCGTGACTGGTGCCGATCTTGCCGTCGCCAACCCCGACTATGCCTTCTTCAAGACTGAACTCAAGGCTGAAGGCAACAAGCTCACTGGCACGCTCTCTCGCGACGAAACGAAGAGCTTCGCCACCTACGCTCAGAACGCCAACGGTCAGGCCATTGCCGGCGCGCTTGAAGGCGCTGCGGGCGGTGCGCTCTACGACGCTCTCATTGGTGCTTCGAAGGGTGATGTTGCCAAGACCTACAACTCTCTGGGCGACGACTTCATCCTCAATACGCGCAATGCGGGCATCGTGAACGGCATGACGCTCTCCCGCGCCATCAAGGATCAGGCCACGGGCATCGGTGAAGGCCGCAAGGTCGAAATGGCCGATGGCACGGCTCGACTCTGGGCGACGGGTGTCGGCAGCTGGTCGGCGCTTGACTACGGTCAGTCCGACATGGACAGCGACTTCTACGCCGGCCTCTTCGGTGCTGAAGTTGACGTCTGCTCGGCCACGAAGCTCGGTCTCTTCTTTGGTGCCGGTTCGACCGACAACAAGGCGGGCGACAACAAGGTTGAAAGCGATGACATCCACTTCGGTGCTTATGGCGTCACGAACTTCAGTGACGTGGTCGACGCCACCTACGGCTTCGTCTACAGCCATCAGTCGGCTGATGCCACCCGCGCTCTGCAGGTTGGCTCCCAGCTTGGCATGAATGCCTTCTCGGGCGACACGGACATCACGCAGATCTTCGCAGAAGCTGCCTACACGGGTCTCAACACGGACGCCTACAGCATCGAGCCGTACTTCGGCCTGAGCTGGATCCATGCTGAATCCGACGGCTTCAACGAACAGGTCGGCACGATGGCCTTCTCGACCACAACCGAAGATCAGGATGTCCAGGTGACGACGCTTGGCGTTCGCGGTGCCATCCCGTTCACGATGGGCGAAACCAAGGTTGCGCTCAAGGGTGATGTGGCTTGGAACCACTTCTTCGGCGACACGGAAGCCGAAGCTTCGATGGCCCTCGCCGGCTCCGGCGTGGCCCACCTGAAGGGCGGCGAACTCGGCGACATGGCCTCCGTCGGTCTCGGTGTTGAAGCTCAGGTCGGCAAGATGACGACCATGGGTCTCTCCTACACGGGTGCCTATGACGGCGACATCACGTCGCACGGCATCTCCGCCAATGTCCGCTTCAACTTCTAATGTGAAGCAGAGGACGTGACCCGATTGGTCGTCGGGTCACACGGTACCGACCGTCCTCGCAGTCGGTCGGTACCTTTCTCAAGCGTCTTTCCATGAGGATGCTTGAGAAAGCAGTTGGTCCTGCTGGGTTGCTTTAAGCAACCGCTTGCCCTGTTGGCTTCTCGCCGACGGGGCATTTTCTTGAGTTGGCAACCGTCCAATGGCGGTTTTTCGGATTCAACCAACCGTTTTGGCAATTTTTGCCAAAACGGCCGCAGTTCCTGCCTGTTCGATTTGGAGAATGAGGGTTGGGCTTGGGAGAAGGCTCTTTCTTCGAAAGAGGCGCAATCTCAATTGATCGTCTTCCGAGAATGGGGCCTGGCCTTTGGAGTCGGGACAAGCGGTCGCTTTCCTCTCTCAAGCCTCATTCCTTGCATGGTGGTGCGATTCTTGAAAACACCCTCTGTAGGATAAGAAACCCCCTCAGCTACAGCTGAAAGGTTTAAGCAAAACCTCCTTTCGAAAGGGCAAAACATGAACAAGAGTTTTAAGGTTGTGTTCAACAAGGCACGAGGTGCCTTGATGGTCGTCAATGAAGTGACGTCTTCCGTGCAGGCCAAGGGCACGAAGACGGTGATCGCGACCGCCGTGGCGCTTGTGGCCGGTGCCGCCGTGGCCGCTCCGGAAATCTCCACGACGCCTGACGTTGACACGACCGTCTCCGAATGGGGCGAAGTGCCGGCAGAAGGCGTCATCACGACCGACAAGAAGATCGACTGGGCCGACGTCAAGGCTGATGGTCAGTACCACTACAAGAATAACGCCGGCCAGAGCGCCTTCACGACCCTCACCAAGGAAAAGGGCGAATTCGCTGGCAAGCTTTGGGTATCCGCCTCTGGCAAGGATGCAGACGCCACCGGTCTTGAAGTCAAGGGCGAAGGCGTTGAACTCACCAACAAGGGCGAGATCTACGTCACGACCGACAAGGATGGCGTCGAGTGGAAAAATGAAGCGGACAATGCCAAGGCCGTGAATGCAGGCAAGATTGTCGTCAAGAACGCCTACGGCATGCGCGTTGGCCGCAACGCTCCGGCTACGATTGAAAACGCCGGCACGATCATTGTGGAAGAGCAGGGCGTCGGCATGGAACTCGGCGGCGGTGCTAAGTCCGTGGGTTCCGTTGCGACCAACAACGGCTCCATCATCGTGGGCGACATTGCCGAAGGCAAGTACGGTCACGGCGTTCTCATCAAGGATGCGAAGGACGTCGTCCTCAACAACAACGGTCTGATCCAGGCGGGCGAAGGCGCTACGGCCATTGACGTCCAGCTCGAAGGCGAAACTTCCGCCACGATCAACCTTGGTGAGACGTCCCAGATCGACGGTCTGATCAAGATCGGCGAGGGCACGAAGGTTGCTCTCAACGCCAAGGGCATGACCGGCAAGCTCAAGGTTCAGGCCGCTGACGGCACGACGACCTTCAACGTTGCCTAGGGCTCGACCGTTGAACTCGTGGACGGACAGAAGAGCGTCTACGAAAAGGTCAATGTCGAGAAGGGCACGCTCACTGCTTCCATTCAGAAGGCCGACAACCACATGAAGGATGTCGTCGTGGGTGAAAAGGGTGTCTTCAACATCACGAAGCTCAATTCCGGCGGTAACCAGGATGATCTCGCCGCGAAGCCCCATGACACGCTGCTTCTCTCTGCCATGGATGTTACCCTCAATGGCGGTGATCTTCAGGTGGCAGGCCAGACCTACGAAGGCAAGGTCAAGATTGGCGTGAGCAAGGTCGCCAGTCAATTGACTGTCAATAAGGGTGCTTACCGCTTTGATGATGTGAGCTTTGGCTCCAGCTTCAAGGAACCCAACAAAAAGCGTTCTGTTCTTGAAGTCGCCGCCGGCGGCACGCTGTCGGTCGGCACGCTCGACTTTTCCAACGGCGACGTGCAGATCGGCGGCCAGCTGAACGCCGACAAGCTTGTCTGGGAAGACAAGCAGTACGGCAACGAAACGACGCATGTGTCCGGGCCTGAAGGCACGATCACCGTCAATGCCGAAGGTGTTCTCACCACCGTTGCCAAGGACAACCTCGCCAAGCAGGATGAGGCCGGCAAGTGGACGACCACCGAAGTCGTCGAGCACATCACCAACAACGGCACGCTTGAAATCACCGACGCCTTCTCCGCAAAGGCTTCTGATGTCAAGGACTACCTTGCCAAGGCTGAAAGCGCTTTTGGTGGCGAAGTGGTCTTCAAGAACGTGACCCTTACCGACGAAAAGGTTGAATGGGCACCGGAACTCGGCATGATCACGCTCAACACGACCGTGGCTCTGCCGGAAGCCGATGATCAGGGTGTTGCTTCCGCCCAGCTCGACGGCAATGATGTCGGCGTTGCCGCGCTCGAAGTGGCCGAAGGCACGAAGTCCGTCAAGGTTGAAGGCACCGGTTCTCTCACCGTTCGCGGCGAGGCGGCTTCGGGCAATGTCTTTGAGGGCGTTTCCGCTCTCGAAACGGCTGAAGTCAGCAATCTCGTGCTCGGCTACGAAGATGCCGACACGGGCGTTGTGAACGCCAAGACGCTCAAGGCGGGGGCGCTTGATGTCATCGGCAGCTTCACGGCTCAGAACGTTGAAGTCGGCTCCGTCTACGTTGACGGCGCACTTGCCCTCAACAGCCTGACGGTTACGGGTGAGGCCAAGATCGAAAACGGCACGCTCAACCTTCTTGGCGTAACGGAAAAAGATGCCAAGGACATCGCCGGCAAGGTCACCGTGACCGGCGCGGGTCTCCTCACTACGAACAAGGCTGCGGCTGATGCCTACATTGCCAAGCTCGAAGATGAAGAGCAGCCTGCCGTCTTCTACGTTGATCGCGGCGTGAAGCTCGCCGACAGCGCTGAAATCGTCATCGGCAGTGTTGCCACCCAGAAGATTGCGCTTCTCGCAAGCGGTGAGGGTGATGCTGATTCCTCCGCCAACAATGCGACCGTCAAGTTCGTGAACGGCGGCTACGGCCTCGTTGACGTGACGAAGTTCCTCGACACGGAAGAAGCCGTCTTCGGTGAGAACGCCGACGTCGTCGTTGAAAACGGTGCCGCGATTGACCTCGTCAATGTGACGAAGACCGGTGAAGTGAAGCTCGGCGCTTCGGTCAACGTTGCCGAAGGCGGTGAAATCGACACCGACAGCCTCTATCTCGGCGCTCAGGCCGGCGACAAGGGCGTGGTTGCCATCAACTATCGCGACGGCGTTGCCGCTGACGATAAGGTTGATGCCCGCCTGAAGGATCTCTTCACGAAGGGTGCTTCCGAGAAGGAAGTCGCCATTCTGAATGCCCTCGACAACGAGCTCTATCTTGATCCCGAAACGGATACGCTCAATGCGCTCGGCAACAAGGCCCTTGAACAGGCTACGGGCGGCAACGCCACCGCTGGCGTGCTCAATGTCGCCTATGACGCCAACGCTCAGGTGACCGACGCCATCGTTCGCCACCAGCTCTCCGCCCATGCCGGCATGGGCGTGTGGGCCGATGTCTTCTACGCCAAGAACGAAGCCAAGAAGCTCTACGGCGACTTCGGTTACTCCGCCGACATCTATGGCGGCGTGCTCGGCTTTGACTACACGGCTGCTTGTGGCGGCACGCTCGGCGCTGCGTTGACGGTCGGTACGGCTGATGCCGACAGCGAAGGCGGCGTTCTGTCGAACTCTCTGAGCTCCGACTTCGTGGGCTTCTCCGTCTACGCCTCGAAGGACTTCTCGGGCCTCAACGTCAAGGCTGACCTCGGCTACATCGACTTTAGCAACGACTTCTCGGGTCTCGGTGATGCGTCCGACGCTTCCACGATCACGTTCGGTGTTCGCGGCGACTTCACGGCCTACCAGAACGGCGCCTTCTCCGTCGTTCCGCACATGGGTCTTCGCTACACGCGCATCGACACCGATGCCGTGGCCTTCAACGACGAACAGAACATGAACGTCCTTGAAGCCCCGATCGGCGTCAAGTTCGCGGGCACGTTCGAGACCGCCGGCTGGAAGGTCGTGCCGTCCTACGACTTCACGATTGTTCCGCAGTTGGGCGACAAGGATGTTGAAGCCTTCGGCACCGCCGGCGACGTCACCATCCTCTCGGGCGGCCTTTACAACAACGTGATCGGCGTTGAAGCCGTCAACGGCAACCTGTCCTTTGGTCTCAATGCGTCCTACGGCTTCGGTCCGGACGATCGCGCCAACACGCAGGTGAACGCCAACATCCGCTACAACTTCTAAGCGGTTTTCGTTGGAGGTTTGACCCTTGGCAGGAAGGATGAATCTTCTTCCCTGCCGAGGGCAAAACAAGAAGGGGGATTTTGCTCAACGGCGAAATCCCCCTTTTTCTCGATCCGGTCAAAACTCAATTGGCCGGTTTCTCTTCCGGTTCGATGGGCTCAACGCCGTGCTCGGTCAATCGAACCTTCTTCCATTGCTCAACTTCCTCGACCTTCAAGGCTTGCGCTGCGCTGACGAACTCCTCAACCGAGACAACGCGCCAGATGCCCTCGACGAGATCGAGCGCTTCGCGAACAAGATCGAGATTGCGCTGGCCGTTTTCGGTCAACTCCGGCTCCTTGGCAAGGAGATGCATGGCTTCGCGGAGTCGGGCGGCAATGGCTTCCCCGTTTTCGACATGCTTGCAAAGCGATTCGCCAAAGCGCAGAACGGAATAGAGCTCGCAGCGATCCTGCCAATTGTCGGAACCCATGTACATGCGCAAAAGCGCCGCGTCGTGTTTCTGCTTCAACTTCTGGATGCGGGATTCCGGGACTTCCAGCTTGTGCATCAGGCCGACGGGAATGCGTCCCGTCGTCGGGCGATATTTCTTGTTCTTGCGGGTAGATTTGGACTTCGGCATGGCTTTGTCGTTTCGGAAGTCTTGGCGCTACTCATTTCGGGAGACACTTGAAGCTCCCCTGTCTGAAGACAGAGGATTCACTTTGACCATCAGACAGCTCTT
>ERZ791785.1166-NODE-1166-length-14427-cov-2.420262_pt1 | contig 14427 bp, 18 predicted proteins | sample MGYA00509947_ERZ791785 | MGnify/ENA primary metagenome ERZ791785 (study PRJEB30046, sample SAMN00791982) | human gut metagenome | study: EMG produced TPA metagenomics assembly of the A metagenome-wide association study of gut microbiota in type 2...
GCAGAGACGGCGATCATCATGGCAGGTATAGGAATTAAATCAGCCGGTGTAGAGCTTGGGTTTGTAGACAGATTTTCGGGGTCGGTGATCGTGACAGGCACAGTGTCAGAAGTAGAGGCATCGATTCAGGCGATTTTGCAGTATGTGGAGAATACGCTGGGGTACGCAGTCACACCTGTAACCCGCACGTAAGTGATATATATGAAGAAAATCATTTTAATGGGACGCAGTGAAGCAGGGAAGACAACCCTGACACAGGCACTTCGGGGTGAGAAGATTACATATAAGAAGACACAGTACATTAATCATTATGACGTGATCATAGACACACCGGGGGAATATCTGCAGACAGGAAAGCTTGGAAGAGCATTGGCGTTATATTCTTACGAAGCTGATGTGGTAGGACTTCTGGCATCATCGACAGAACCGTTTTCCTTATATCCGCCGAATATCACCTGCATGGTGAACCGGGATGTGATAGGGATCGTGACCAAGATCGATAAAGAAGATGCAGATACCGAACTTGCGACCAGATGGTTACAGAATGCCGGCTGCAAGACAATTTTCTATGTGAACTCCAAGACCGGTGAAGGAGTTTCTGATATTTTGGAATACCTCCGGGAACCGGGAGAGGTAATGCCCTGGGAAGAAGGGACCAATTAAATCCGAACTGTTATTTTATATCCTGATATAAAATAATCAAATAAATAAAAACCAAAAAGGAGAACAAAAAATGGCACTGAACGAATACGAAATCAAAAAAATGATGTGTGATGTAGGAAAGAGAATTTATGACCGTAACATGGTTGCAGCAAACGATGGTAACATCTCTGTAAAACTGAACGACAATGAATTCTTATGCACACCAACAGGCGTTTCCAAAGGATTTATGACACCGGAGTACATCTGCAAAGTAGATGCACAGGGTAATGTGATCCAGGCAAACAAAGGATTCAAGCCATCATCTGAGATCAAGATGCATATGAGAGTATATGCAAAGAGACCTGACGTAGGAGCTGTAGTTCATGCACATCCAACATTTGCAACAAGCTTTGCAATTGCTGGTATTCCTTTAACACAGCCGATCATGCCGGAAGCAGTTATCGCATTAGGATGTGTTCCAATCGCACCTTATGGAACACCTTCTACAATGGAGATTCCGGATGCAGTTGAGCCATACTTAGAGCACTTTGATGCTGTATTGTTAGAGAGCCACGGTGCATTGACATGGTCTACAGACCTTATGGCTGCATATATGAAGATGGAATCTGTTGAGTTCTATGCTGAGTTATTATACAAAGCAAAACAGCTTGGCGGACCAAAAGAATTCGATAAAGAACAGATCGCTAAATTATATGAGATCAGAAGAAAAATGGGACTTCCGGGACGTCATCCTGCAAACCTTTGCCAGAACAAAGGAAAAGAAAACTGCCATAACTGTGGTGGCGGATGCAGCTCTTCTGCACAGGTTGATGATAACAAGGAATTAGTAGCAGCTATTACTAAAAAAGTATTAGAATCTTTAAAATAATATGAATGAAAATAATCTGGAAAAAATAATTAACAATATTGTCGGCGACGCCATCGTAAAAGAGGTTATGTCTTTAAAACTGGCAGTGAAGTTAATAGAGACTGTAGAAGAAAAAGCAGCAGAAATGGGACTTGCTGTCGTTGTTGCTGTATCGGATGCTTCAGGAAGACCTATCGCTGTTCATTGCATGGATGGTGCTTATCATGGCAGCTTCGATGTTGCAGTGAATAAAACTTATACTTCTACAGCATTTCAGATGTCGACGGCAAAATTGTCCAGACTTTGCCAGCCGGGACAGGATCTGTATGGATTACAGTTTAGCAATAATGGCAAAGTAATGATTTTAGGAGGCGGAGAACCGCTAATGGTCGGTAAGACCATGATCGGTGCCCTTGGGGTCTCTGGCGGCAGTGCACAGGAGGATTCAGACCTGGCAGCCTATGGGGCATCCGCATTGAAGGAGGTAATAAAGTGTCTGTAGATGAACGCATGGTACATGACATCGTACAGAAAGTCATGGCAAATATGCAGATTTCCGGAAGCGTATCCGGTATGCATGGTGTGTTTAAGGATATGAATGATGCAATCAATGCTTCTATCGAAGCACAGAAGAAAGTTTGCACCATGACCTTAGATCAGAGAGAACAGATCATTTCCCTGATCCGTAAAAAAACACATGAAAATGCAGAAATTTTAGCAAACATGGGTGTTAACGAAACAGGAATGGGTAATGTGGGGGATAAGATCCTCAAACATCATCTTACCGCAGATAAAGTGCCTGGTACAGAAGATATCAGCACAATTGCATGGTCAGGTGACAGGGGACTTACATTAGTAGAAATGGGACCTTTCGGAGTGATCGGAGCCATTACACCGGCAACAAACCCATCTGAAACAGTTATCTGTAACTGTATTGGAATGCTTGCAGGTGGAAATACAGTTGTATTTAACCCACATCCAAATGCAAAGAAAACAACAATTTATACGATCAACATGATCAACGAGGCATCTATTGAAGCCGGCGGTCCTGATAATATCGCAGTTACAGTGGAAGCTCCGACACTTGATACAAGTGCGATTATGATGAAACATCCATCGATTCATTTATTAGTAGCAACAGGTGGACCTGGAGTAGTAACAGCAGTACTTTCTTCAGGGAAGAGAGCAATCGGTGCAGGTGCTGGCAACCCACCTGTATTAGTAGATGAAACAGCAGATATCAGAAAGGCGGCACAGGACATCGTGAACGGATGTACTTTTGATAATAACCTTCCTTGTATCGCAGAGAAAGAGATCGTTGCAGTAGACAGCGTTGCAGATGAATTGATGAACTACATGATTTCTGAAAACGGCTGCTATCTGGCAAGCAAAGAAATCCAGGATAAATTAGTCCAGACAGTATTTACACCAAAGGGAGCATTAAACAGAAAATGTGTTGGAAGAAGTGCACAGACACTTTTAGCTATGGTAGGTGTAAATGTAGGACCGGAAATCCGTTGTATCGTATTTGAAGGACAGAAAGAACATCCATTGATTGCAGAAGAATTAATGATGCCTATCTTAGGCATGGTTCGTGTGAAATCTTTCGAAGAAGGTGTGGAGACAGCAGTATGGTTAGAGCATGGCAACCGTCATTCAGCTCATATCCATTCCAAGAATGTGGATCACATCACTACTTATGCAAGAGCATTGGATACAGCTATCTTAGTTAAAAATGGACCAAGCTATGCAGCATTAGGATTCGGTGGAGAAGGCTATTGTACATTTACAATTGCTTCCAGAACCGGAGAAGGTTTAACAGCTGCACACAGCTTTACAAAGAGCAGACGTTGTACAATGTCAGACAGCCTTTGCATCAGATAAGAGAAGGAGAGAATAAAAATGGCAGTAAAAGAGCAGGATGTTGAATTAATCGTAAGACAGATCCTGGATCAGATGTCTGGAAGTACTGCAGGTGCAGCACCGGCAGCTAAGGCATCCGGAACCGGAATTCCTTCTACCGCACATGTAGCTATGCTTACTGAGTTAGAGAAATTTGAGATTAAAGAATTTCCTATGCCGGAAGTAGGGGATGATGATATCCTTGTTAAAGTAGAAGGTTGTGGTGTTTGTGGTACAGACGCACACGAATTTAAAAGAGATCCATTCAGCCTGATCCCGGTTGCATTAGGACATGAAGGAACCGGCGAGATCGTTAAAATGGGTAAAAATGTTAAGAAAGACTCAGCAGGAAAAGATCTTCACCTTGGTGATAAAGTTGTTACCTGTATGATCTTCAAAGATAACCCGGATATTACAATGTTCGATCTGAACAAACAGAACGTAGGAGGAGCCGACGTTTACGGATTACTTCCGGATGATGATATTCATTTGAACGGCTGGTTCTCTGATTACATTTTAGTACGTGGTGGATCTACAGTATTTAATGTAAGTGATTTAGACTTAGATTCCAGAATCCTGATCGAGCCTTGTGCTGTATTAGTTCATGCAGTAGAAAGAGCAAAGACAACCGGAATCCTTCGTTTTAACAGCCGCGTAGTTGTTCAGGGATGCGGACCGATCGGTTTGATCTGTATCGCAGTTCTCCGTACAATGGGTATTGAAAACATTACAGCAGTAGATGGCAACCAGGCAAGACTTGATTTTGCTTTAAGAATGGGAGCAACAAAGACAGTCAACTTTATGGAACATAAAGGAATTGAAGAGCTGACAAAAGCAGTAGAAGATTCCTTTGACGGACATCTGGCAGATTTTGCATTCCAGTGTACAGGAAATCCAAAAGCACACGCTAACATTTACAAATTCATCCGCAATGGTGGAGGACTTTGTGAATCGGGATTCTTCATCAACGGTGGTGATGCACAGATTAATCCACATTTTGACTTATGTTCAAAAGAGATCACATTAGTAGGATCCTGGGTATACACTTTAAGAGATTATGCAACTACATTCGATTTCTTAAAGAGAGCAAAAGGCATCGGACTTCCAATGGCAGACTTAATTACTGACAAATATCCATTAGAAGAAATTAACGAAGCATTAAAGAAGAACCTGGAAATGACTGGACTTAAAATTGCGGTTGTCAATAAATAGGGTATTCGGAAAGGATAGATCATGGAAAATCTGACAACACGTGACAATCAGGAAGCGGTAGGTTTGTTAGAGGTATTTGGGCTTGTTTGTGCTTTCCTTGCAGCAGATGCAGGATGTAAGGCAGCAAATGTACACCTTCAGGTATTTGACAAGAACAAACCGGCAAATGCAGATGCTTTACCGGTACCACTTTTGGTCACTATCAAATTCAGAGGCAGTATCGCTGATGTGGAGGAGGCAATGCGGGCAGCAGAGGCAGTCGCAGCGGCTCATACAGGTATTGTATCCAAATATATTATTCCAAGACCTACAGCGGACACAGAGAAAATGTTGACGGTCAGCGCACTTGATAAAAACTAAAAAATCATATAACATAATTACAAGATAGAAATCTTAAGGAGGATTATTATAATGGCACAGGAAGCATTAGGAATGATTGAAACAAGAGGACTTACAGCAGCAATCGAAGCAGCAGATGCAATGACAAAAGCAGCTGAGGTAGCTTTGGTAGGAACAGAGAAAATCGGATCCGGATTAGTAACAGTTATGGTACGTGGAGACGTAGGAGCTGTTAAAGCTGCTGTAGAAGCTGGAACATCAGCAGCAAGCAAACTTGGCGAATTAGTAGCTACACATGTAATCCCAAGACCACACAGCGATGTTGAAAAAATCCTTCCAAAATTCAAAGGCTAAGAAATAAGAACGTGCTGTCCGTCAGATGAGAACTGCCGGACAGATTAAAGGAGAATCGACATGGGTAATGCATATGGATTCATGGAGATCACGGGTGTTGTAGCTGCAACAGATGCACTTGACATCATGTGTAAAGCGGCAGATGTATCGCTGGCAACCTGGGAGCGTAAGCTGGGTGGCAGATTGGTTACATTGGTGATTGAAGGTGAAGTGGAAGCAGTCAGACAGTCGATAGAGGCAGCAAGCACAAATGCGATCAAGAAGCCGGTATCTGTTGGAATACTTCCAAATCCACATCCTGAAATTGTGAAAATGGTTGAATTATCAGCCAGCCGTTTTAAAGGAAAACCGGAACCTTCGTCCGATCCTAAAATGCTCGGACAGGATCCACCGGATTTTGTACCTGAAGACAAATAAAAAGATAAAATAGGAGGAAATAATTATGGCATTAGAAGCATTAGGAATGATTGAAACCAGAGGTTTAGTAGCAGCAATTGAAGCAGCAGATGCAATGTGCAAAGCAGCAAACGTAACATTAGTAGGAACAGAGAAGATTGGATCCGGATTAGTAACAGTTATGGTACGTGGAGACGTAGGAGCTGTTAAATCTGCAGTAGAAGCCGGAGCAAGCAGTGCAGGTACATTAGGCGAATTAGTAGCTACACACGTAATCCCAAGACCACACGGCGATGTAGAGATGATTTTACCAACAGTTAAATAAGTAACATTTCATATGCACACAGTTAGAGGCAGCTCTGACTGTGTGACTATTACATAAGGGATGGTGTGAATCTTGAATTCTTATAATAATGTAGAAGAAATTACCAGAATGGTATTACAGGCAATGGAAAGCACTAATTCGAATAAACCTGTCGTAAAAGTACCGGTAGGAATCTCTGCAAGACACATCCATTTGACCCAGGAAGATGTAGAAAAGTTATTTGGTAAGGGATATCAGCTTACAAAGAAAAAAGAATTAATGGGTGGACAGTTTGCATCCAACGAGCAGTGTACAATTGTTGGATTAAAATTAAGAGCAATTGAAAATGTTCGTATCTTAGGACCTGTAAGAAGCAAATCCCAGGTAGAAATTTCTGCAACAGATGCTCGTACATTAGGAATTAAAGCCCCGGTCAGACAGTCTGGCGATACAGCCGGATCTGCACCGATCGCTTTAGTAGGTCCAAAAGGAGTTATCTACCTTGATGAAGGCTGTATTGTAGCAGCAAGACACATTCATATGTGTCCGGCAGACGCTGCAGCTGCAGGATTAAAAGATAATGATTTTGTATCTGTACGTGTGGGCAATGAGAGAGGTGTAGTATTAGATCAGGTAAAGATCCGTGTAGACGAGTCTTTTACAACAGAGATGCATATCGATACGGATGAGGCGAATGCTTCTCAGGTAAAACAGGACGATTTAGCGACAATCATATTTTAAGAGAGTTCGGACTGTGGTTTTTTAGGCAGAGACCGGCTTTCAATTCATAAATTCGATGGAGAGTTATTATGATAATTGGAAAAGTTGTGGGAAGCTTGTTTTCTACGAGAAAAAGTGAAAAATTAGTTGGCAACAAGTTTATGATTGTTGAACCGGTTGAAAGCATGAGAAACACCGGCAGTCGCCTGGTTGCAATAGATATCATTGGCGCCGGAATAGGAGAATACGTATTGGTCGCACAGGGCAGTGCAGCCAGAATCGGCTGTGATATGGCAGATGCACCAATAGATGCAGCTATTGTTGGAATCATTGATGAAGGACAGGATTGGAGTAAATAAATATGCTGATCGATGAACTGAAAAATATTGCAAGAAATAATGGCATAGTGGGAGCCGGCGGTGCCGGTTTCCCAGCTTATGCGAAGATGACAGAAAAGGCAGACACAGTCATTTTAAACTGTGTAGAATGTGAACCATTATTAAAGCTTCACAGACAGTTGCTGGCTACTCATACAGAAGAGATCATTCAGATGCTGGATGAAGTAAGAGAAAGCTTTGGAGCAAAAGAAGCAGTAATTGGAATTAAAAGTGAATATGTAACTACAATCAAAGCAATTGAGGAAGTAATCGGAGACTTCCCTAATGTCAGGATCTGTGCGCTTAAGGCGGCATATCCAATGGGAGATGAAGTAGTTTTAATTTATGAAGCCACCGGACGGGTGATCAAACCAGGCGGACTTCCAATAGATGAAAACGTTGTGGTGTATAACGTGGAAACCATGTACAACCTGTACAGGGCAGTACATCTTAATATACCGGTAACAAATAAATTAGTATCCATTGTCGGTGAGATCGATCATCCACTGACAGTGCGTGTTCCATTAGGAACAACCGTAAAAGAAGCGATTTCTCTTGCGGGAAAAATAACAGTTGAGGATCCGGCCTATGTGATGGGTGGTCCAATGATGGGACGTCTTGGAACAGAGAATACAGTTATTACCAAGACAACAAATGCGATCATTATATTACCGAAAGACCATCATGTTGTTGTGAGAATGGAAAAGAATCTTGACATTGAGAAGAGAAGAGCATCTTCTTCCTGCTGTCAGTGCAGAACCTGTACCGATATGTGTTCAAGACATGCGTTAGGACATCCGATCGAGCCGCATAAGGTCATGAGAGCGGTGGCAAATCATGATCTGAGTGATCTGAGTGTGTTTATCAATGCAGCATATTGCAGCGGATGTGGAATCTGTGAAAAATATGCCTGTCCGCAGGGATTATCACCAAAGTCCATTATACAGCAATTTAAAGGCGGTCTGAGAGGTGCAGGTATCAAGGTAGAAAAAGTTGAACCGGCACCGGTATTAGAAGACAGGGAATTAAGAAAGTTACCAGTTCACAGACTGGCAGCAAGATTAGATTTAGCAAGATATGATAAGCCGGCACCGTTTGAAGATACAACACCGGTTACAAAACTGGTTAAGATCCCGATGAGCCAGCATATCGGAGCACCTGCAACACCGGTCGTAAGTGTCGGAGACCAGGTGGCAAAAGGACAGTTGATCGGAGAACCGAAAGACGGATTAAGTGTTGCAATCCATTGCTCTATCGATGGAGTAGTTCAGAAAGTGACCGACAGAGAAGTAGTAGTAAAAGGAAAGTAAGATCCATAAAAAGAGAGGAAAAGAATTATGGCCAGAGCAATTGGTATGGTAGAATGCACAACAGTATCTACTGGTTTTAAGGCAGCTGATGAAATGGCAAAAGCTGCGGATGTAGAAATTTTACAGGCTGAAGTAACCTGTCCGGGTAAATTTGTGATCTTAGTTGCAGGTGAATTAAGTGCAGTACGTGCATCTGTGGATGTGGCAGCAGGTAAATATTCTGATAAAGTTATGGATACCTTTGTATTAGGAAATCCACATGAATCTATTTTCCCTGCTATTTACGGTACAGCACAGCCGGAGAAAATAGAAGCTTTGGGTATTTTAGAGACATATGATGTGGCAGCACTTATCGTGGCAGCAGATCTGGCAGCTAAAACAGCAATTGTCGATCTGATCGAGTTACGATTGGCAAAAGGAATGTGCGGAAAGAGTTATATGACTCTTACAGGAAGCGTATCTGCTGTACAGGCAGCGATCGATCACGCAAAAGCAGAAGCAGGTGACAGAGGAATGTTCCTTGACAGTTCTGTTATTCCGCGTCCTTCTGACAAACTTATGAAATACATCATGTAATTCAGAAAAAAGAGGTTTATTTATGCTTGCAGTGGAAAGACGAAAACAGATTCTGGAACAGGTCCACAAGGATAAAAAGGTAATTGTAAGTGAATTGAGCAGGCAGTTCCGGGTTTCAGAAGAGACCATCCGGAGAGATTTAGAGAAGCTGGCAGAAGACGGACATGTAATAAAGAGTTATGGTGGTGCTGTCATTAATGAGATTGGCAGTATAGATCTTCCGTTTAATGTCAGATGGAAATCCAATTCAATCGGAAAACAAAAGATTGCTGATCTGATCAGTCAGGAGATACAGGATGGGGAGCATATTTTTCTGGATGCATCGACTACAGCAGTTTTTATTGCAAAGAATATTAAGAACAAAAAGAAGCTTACAGTCATTACCAATTCTATTGAGAATTTACTGGAATTATCGGATATTTCAGAATGGGATATTATCTCGACCGGAGGTATGTTAAAAGGAGACTCTATGTCATTTCTGGGAGTAAAGGCGGCCGACAGCATTGAGCAGTATAATGCAGATAAGGTGTTTTTCTCCTGCAAAGGGCTGGATATCCAAAAAGGGGTTACAGAAGGCAATGATGAAACAGGGTGTATTAAACAGAGCATGATCAAGTCTGCTAAGAAAGTATACCTGACAGTAGATTCGTCAAAATTCGATACAGTAGGTTTTTACAATATTTGCCCACTTTCCGGACTGGATGTAATCGTAACCGATAAGAAGCCGGATGAAAGATGGATGCAGGCATTTGAAGAGAATGGAATCCAGTGCATCTATCCGAAAGAAATAGGCGAGGCGAATTAGAGATCAATACAAAGAGTGAGAAGGCAATTGATATAGCAGGAACAAAAGGAAAGGAATGTCAGTGAGATGGGAAATTATGATAGTACTCCAATTGCGAAGTCGGATCGTATAAAAAGACTTGTAGATCATCTGTATGCAAAGATGCCTGAGATTGAAGCGGCAAGAGCGGAACTGATCACAGAATCTTTTAAGGCTACGGAAGGTCAGCCGGTAGTGATGCGCAAAGCACGTGCTTTTGAACATATTTTAAAGAATCTTCCGATCATTATCAGACCAGAAGAATTAATTGTCGGAAGTACAACAATCGCACCGAGAGGATGCCAGACATATCCGGAATTTTCATATGAATGGTTAGAGGCAGAATTCGAAACAGTCGAAACAAGAAGTGCTGATCCATTCTATATTTCAGAGGAAACAAAAAAGAGGTTATTGGCTGCAGATGTTTACTGGAAAGGAAAAACAACCAGTGAGCTGGCAACTTCCTATATGGCACCGGAGACACTCCGTGCCATGAAACATAATTTTTTTACACCGGGCAACTATTTTTATAATGGTGTAGGACATGTAACAGTTCAGTATGAAACCGTATTGGCGATCGGTCTGAATGGTGTAAAAGAAAAAGTCAGAAAAGAGATGGAGAACTGCCATTTTGGAGATGCGGATTATTCTACCAAGATGTGTTTCTTAGAATCCATCCTGATTTCCTGTGATGCAGTCATCACTTATGCAAACCGTTATGCGAAAATGGCAGAAGAGATGGCAGAGAAAGAAACAGATGCAGCAAGAAGACAGGAGCTTCTGACAATTGCAAGAGTATGTAAAAATGTACCGGAATTCCCTGCTGAAAGCTTCCAGGAAGCATGCCAGTCCTTCTGGTTCATCCAGCAGGTATTACAGATTGAATCCAGTGGACATTCTATTTCACCGGGACGTTTTGACCAGTATATGTATCCTTATTACGAGAAGGATTTAAAAGAAGGCAGTCTCACCCGTGAGTACGCACAGGAACTGATCGACTGTATCTGGGTAAAATTAAATGATCTGAATAAATGTCGTGATGCAGCAAGTGCAGAAGGTTTTGCGGGATATTCCTTATTCCAGAACCTGATCGTTGGTGGACAGACAGTTCAGGGAAGAGACGCTACCAATGATCTTTCGTTCATGTGCATCACTGCCAGTGAGCATGTATTTTTACCAATGCCATCCTTATCGATCCGTGTGTGGCATGGATCATCCAAGGCATTATTAATGCGTGCGGCAGAGCTGACAAGAACCGGTATCGGTTTACCGGCTTATTATAATGACGAAGTTATCATTCCTGCATTGGTTCATCGTGGAGCAACCATGGACGAGGCAAGGAATTACAACATCATCGGATGTGTAGAACCGCAGGTTCCGGGTAAAACAGACGGATGGCACGATGCAGCGTTCTTCAATATGTGCCGCCCATTGGAGATGGTATTTTCCAATGGTTATGACAATGGAGAGATCGCAAGTATCCAGACCGGTAATGTGGAGAGCTTCCAGTCATTTGATGAATTTATGGAAGCATACAGAAAACGGATGTTATATAACATCGAATTGATGGTAAATGCAGATAATGCAATTGATTAGGCTCATGCAAAGCTTGCACCATTACCATTTGAGTCATGTCTGGTAGATGACTGCATCAAGCGGGGAATGAGTGCACAGGAAGGCGGAGCAATTTATAACTTTACCGGTCCGCAAGGCTTTGGTATCGCAAATGTGGCAGACTCTTTATATACGATCAAGAAGCTGGTATTTGAGGAAAAACGCATTACCATGGGCGAGTTAAAGAAAGCTCTTGAGATGAATTACGGTAAAGGGTTGGATGCCACAACTGCCGGAGATATTGCAATGCAGGTCGCAAGAGGATTAAAAGATGCAGGTCAGGAAGTGGGACCTGATGTGATAGCGAATACGATCAGACAGGGATTAGAGATGGAATTACCGGAAGATGTCAGGAAGCGTTATGAAGAGATCCATGAAATGATCCTTGAACTTCCGAAATACGGCAACGATATTGATGAAGTAGATGAGCTTGCCCGCGAGGCAGCATATTTCTACACAAGACCATTAGAGACATTCAAAAATCCAAGAGGTGGAATGTATCAGGCAGGTCTCTATCCGGTATCAGCCAATGTTCCATTAGGAGCACAGACCGGTGCTACTCCGGACGGAAGATTAGCACATACTCCGGTGGCAGATGGTGTAGGACCGACATCAGGATTTGATATCAGTGGTCCGACGGCATCCTGCAACTCAGTTGCAAAATTAGATCATGCGATCGCAAGTAACGGAACACTCTTTAATATGAAAATGCATCCAACAGCTATGGCTGGAGAGAAGGGACTGGAGAGTTTTATTTCTCTGATCCGTGGTTACTTTGATCAGCAGGGTATGCAGTTTAATGTCGTAGACCGTGCAACTCTCTTAGACGCACAGGCTCATCCAGAAAAATATAGTGGGTTGATCGTACGTGTAGCCGGATATTCTGCTTTGTTTACTACGTTATCGAAATCTTTACAGGATGATATCATTAAGAGAACAGAGCAGGCTGATAATCGATAGGAAGGAAAAATGCGTTATGAAAGAATATTTGAATACATCCGGCAGGATTTTTGATATTCAAAGATATTCCATACATGATGGTCCGGGAGTCCGAACCATAGTCTTCTTAAAAGGATGTGCGTTGCGATGCAGATGGTGCTGTAACCCGGAATCACAGTCTTTTGAAGTAGAAACAATGACGATCAATGGAAAACCAAAGGTTATGGGCAAAGATGTGACTGTAGCAGAAGTTATGAAAACAGTAGAAAGAGATATGCCTTATTATTTGCAGTCCGGTGGAGGGATCACTCTCTCCGGCGGTGAATGTACGCTTCAACCGGAGTTTTCATTAGGACTTTTGAGGGCAGCAAAAGATTTGGGAATATCAACAGCCATTGAGAGTATGGCTTATGCAAAATACGAAGTGATCGAGACACTGCTTCCGTATCTGGATACTTACTTAATGGATATTAAGCATATGAATCCAGAAAAGCATAAAGAATATACAGGTCATGATAACCTCAGGATGTTGGAGAATGCACTCAGGGTAGCCCACGGTGGGCAGACAGAACTGATCATCCGTGTTCCTGTTATTCCTGGATTTAATGCTACAGAGCAGGAATTGCTTGATATAGCGAAGTTTGCAGATACCTTACCGGGCGTCAGACAGATCCACATATTGCCTTATCATAACTTTGGTCAGGGAAAATATGAAGGATTGAACAGAGACTATCCAATGGGAGATACAGAGAAGCCTTCCAATGAGCAGATGAAGGCATTTCAGGAAATGATCCAAAAAAATACGTCATTACACTGCCAGATTGGCGGTTAACGGAACGAAATTCGGGTATACTATGTTGTGGTATACCCGGTTTTTTATGTAATAGGAAACTTCGTTTCCATTACATAAAAAATGCTCCGCGAGGATCGCACTGCGGCGGATAAGAAACATGTCGCATATGCGACCCGCCGCAGGCGGAGAATCTCGCAGGCGAGATTCTTTTTTAACTGATAGAAAATTTTGTCGATTTTAAACAATTGAAAGAAGAGTATGCGGAGTTTCGCAATTACCCATTTAATTTGGAAAGAGGAATAGAAATGAAGGGAAAAAAACTAATTTTATGTTTTATTGGGGCAGTTTTATTAATGACCGGATGCGGTGGAGAAGCGTCATTGCCGGCATACAGCAATCTGGCAGACGAACAGGTACGTGAGCAATTTGAGACAGAGCTTATTCAGGCAGGAGTAGCAGAAACAGATGCGCAAAAAAGTATGGCAATCGTGAAAGAGTACAATGATACCATACAAAACACTTCACTTGTCGAAGAAGGATATGCATCGTTTGATATGACAATGCCGGAATATGATATTGATGCAATACAGGATTTATGGATGAAAAACAATCCGGATTTTATCGGATACAATTGCAGGATCACAGCATTTGGACTGATGAAAGATCTGATTTCGGTACAGGATACAGGAGAGCGGAATACAGAATACTTGTTTTTGGATGAAGCTGCTCTTGATGCAGGAGAGCTTTTTACTGCAGAGGAAAGAGAAAAGTTTGAAACAGTTTTCTCTGAGATCAAAACTGACGCATCAACAGATACGAAGGAGCAGATCGGGGTGCAGAGAGAATATTGGAAAAAAGCGGGTGTGACATTCGAAGATGACAGTAAGCTGTCCCTGATCACAGTTTATCTCCATTCTCATATTGACGAGAATGAGAACAGTCTGATCGCCGGACATGCAGGGGTGCTGCTGGATACAGGAAATGAAATTCTTTTCTTTGAAAAAATTTCATTCGAGCTGCCATATCAGCTCATCCGCTTTGAAGACAGAGACCAGTTAAAGGAATATCTGATGAGGTGCTATGATGTAGATACTACCGGAGAATGTGCAAGCCCATTTATTTTAGAAAATGACAGGGTATTGTAATAAGATAGGATAGTCCGTTCTGTTGGAATATTACAAAAGAAACTTTAATACTTTAAATGAAAAAAGTGCTTGCCAATCCGCAAAAAAACGTATATCATGTTTGATAAATACAG
>ERZ791785.1170-NODE-1170-length-14296-cov-2.187417_pt1 | contig 14296 bp, 16 predicted proteins | sample MGYA00509947_ERZ791785 | MGnify/ENA primary metagenome ERZ791785 (study PRJEB30046, sample SAMN00791982) | human gut metagenome | study: EMG produced TPA metagenomics assembly of the A metagenome-wide association study of gut microbiota in type 2...
GATATTAAAAGTTACTAAGGGATAAATAAAAATAATCTTGAGAATGTGTTTATTTCTTGTTAACGTTTAAATGGGTGGTAAAAGGGAGATGTAGCTATGAAAGAGAGAGTAAAAATAATTTTTCAACGTATACTATGGAACCACAAAAAAAGAGTGATGTATAGAAAGCGTAATAAGATAAAGAATGAAAAAATAAAAAAAGCTATATAGTAAAAGAATTATTTAAGATACAATATATAAATTTCATATAAACTTTAGTATATTAAAAAATATTATATACATTAGAGATAGTTAGATAATATAAAAAGTAGAGCTTCGGCTCTATTTTTTTATTTTAGTTATATATAAGGTGAAATCCTTAGACCCGTGGAATCACAAATATATCAGCATAGCAATAGTATAGTAGTGAAAATTTTTATTAATGGAGAAATATAAAGTGGGATATTATGTTGGAGTTAGTGGCAATACAAAAATTTATGTAGAGGACATTAATATAGAATGTAAGGACGTTATAGTGTTTCTACATGGATGGCCAGGAAACCATAACTTATTTGAATATCAATTTGATTATTTTTCACAAAAGGGATATAGATGTATAGGGTTAGACCAAAGGGGATTTGGAAAATCTGATAAACCATCATATGGGTATGATTATAATACATTGGCTGATGATATAAAATCCGTTGTTGATCAGCTTAAGTTGAAAGATTTCACATTAGTGGGACATTCTACTGGGGGAGCTATTGCGATAAGATATATGGCAAGACATAATGGCTGTGGAGTATCAAAACTTGTATTATGTGCAGCTGCAGCACCTAGTCTTATAAAACGACCTGACTTTCCTTATGGGTTAGATAAATCAGCGGTTGATAATATAATAATGGGAACTTATATGGATAGGCCTAAGATGCTAGAAGACTTTGGGAAAAGTTTTTTCTATAGGAAGGTAAGCAGACCGTTTTCAGAATGGTTTTTACAATTAGGTTTCCAAGCAGCAGGATGGGCTACAGCAGAAGTTGCCCGTACATGGATTAATGAGTGTCTTTTTGAAGATATGAAAGAAATAAATGTTCCTACACTAATCATGCATGGAATCCACGATAAAGTAATTTTACCTCCACTTGGAGAGGTGCAAAATAAACTTATTAAGAACTCTAAACTAGTAAAGTTTAAGAAAAATGGACATGGACTATTTTATGATGAGAAAGATAAATTTAATGAAGAATTGATGAGATTTATTGAGGAGGATAATTAAATTTAATTATTCCAGTCTTCGCATATGATTTGCTAATTTGAAGTAATGCAGATATTAACTTATGTTATAACTGTAAATAAAACTATGATATAATATGAAATAACAGTAATAGAAAAAGAGGCGATAATAATGCAACTATCAAAATTTACAGATTATGCTTTTAGAGTATTAATATATTTAGCAAATAATAGAGATAAACTTTCTACTGTAGAAGAGCTGGCAGTAGAGTTAAATGCATCAGAGCATCATATAAAAAAAGTAGTTCATAAGCTTGCAAAAACAGATTTTATAATATCTATAAAGGGAAGAACTGGTGGACTTAAGCTGGGACTAGAGCCTGAAGAGATAAATTTAGGAGATGTTCTTAAGTTAACAGAGGATAATCTTAATCTAATTGAATGTTTCAATAAGCCAGATAGTTGTCCATTTATGGCTCCTGGCTGTAAGCTTAAAGGCATATCAGCAGGTGCACTTAATCGATTTATTGATGAATTTTCAAAATATACACTAAAAGATATTTTATAAAAAATAGTATTAATGGGAATTATAATGATAGATATAGCAAAAGGTGAGTGTTTGGTATGTTACATAATGCATTATTATTTCCATTATTTTTTTCTATGTCATTATTTATGAACAGGGGACAGGTAGAGAGTAGTCCTGATATTAAGAGAGCAGTAGAGGAGTGTATAGATAATTATAGTGAAAATGTAGCTGTATATTATTATAGATTAGATGGAAAAAAAGAATATTATTTAAATGAAGACAAGGTATTTAGAGCAGCTAGTTTAAGTAAGGTTCCTCAGGCAATGGAGGTGTTAGATAAAGTAAGTAATGGTGAGTTATCTTTAGATACAATAATAGAATATAGTGAAGAGGATTATGAAGAAGGCACAGGAATACTTAAATTAAAAGAGAACATAGGAAGTATGACTGTAAAAGAAGCTTTAGAATTATCATTACTTTACTCTGATAACATTGCTAATAATATGTTGAACAGGATATGTGGCTATGATTTAAATTATTATATATCAAAATTAAGTGGTGAAGATATAACTGTGGGAAATATTACAACAGCAAAAGAGCAGGTTGAAATTTATCGGAAGCTTTATTCAGATGAGAAATATTCTTTAATATTAGACTTGCTAAAAAAGACATGCTGTCATGATAGATTAGACAAGTATATTAAAAATGATAAAGTAGCCCATAAATTTGGGAACTATTATCGATATTATCATGATGCAGGTATTATATATGACGACAATCCATATATATTGGTGGTTCTAACTAAGGATATAGGAGCATTATCAGAAGTTCTTGAAGATGGAGCAATAGAAGATGAAAGAAGGTTAATTGATGATGGAGAAAAATCCTGTGAACTTATAGCTGAAATATCTATTAAAATATATCAATGCAATTAAAATAATGAGTTTCTTAATATACAATATATTAAAGTATTAGTAATAACTTGACTATAAAATAATTGTTATATTTTCACATATTATTAGAAATATGATAAAATATATGTGAAATTATATTGATTAATTGGGGGGATTATATGAAGAAGTTTTTTATTGGACTAATTGGACTAATATTGTCGATAGCTATTATATCCGTTGCTATGATTGCAGCTTCAGGACATACCAAGTATAAGGAAGCCATAGATACTATTAGTTTAAGTGACAAGATTAATGAGATAAGAAGCTCTGATACTTATGTTGAGATTGATGATATTAGTGAAACATTTAGAGATGCTATAGTAGCAATAGAGGATATGAGATTTTATGATCATGGAGCTATTGAGCTTAAGTCATTATTAAGAGCTATTTTAGTAAATCTTAGGGAAAAAGAAGTGCTTCAAGGTGGAAGTACTATAACTCAGCAGGTTGCAAAGAACCTATACTTTGATAATGATCAGAATTTTATAAAAAAGATAGCTGAGATGTTTGTAGCATTCGATTTAGAGAAAAATTATAGTAAAGATGACATATTAGAGCTTTATGTAAATATAATTTATTACGGAGATAATAATTATGGAATAAAGGAAGCTAGTAATAACTATTTTGGGGTAGAACCTATAGATTTAGATTATGACCAAAGTACATTACTTGCAGGTCTTCCTCAAGCACCAAGTGCATATTCTTTAGGGGAAAACTATGAGCTTGCTAAAGAAAGACAAGAAGAAGTAATAGAAGCACTTGAAAAGTTTAAAAAATTAAAAAATAAATAATAGTTAAAGTTAGGAAAATCTTAACTGAGCAAAACACAATAAATAAATTAGGTATACAAAAAATATGCCTAATTTATTTTTAAATTGTAAAAAATATTGCAAAAGAATATAATGATAAAATGTTAATTTATTATGAGTAAAGAAAAAGGAGATTTTAATGAAATTCAAAGAAATTACATTGTCTGATATAGATATCATTTCTAATATTTATACAGAAACATTTAATTCTGAGCCATGGAATGAACCATGGACAAAGGAAATATCAAATAAAAGATTAAAACAAATGATTAATTGTGAAGGCTTTTTTGGCCTTATTGCTTATGAAGGAGATTCTCCTGTAGGTATGATACTTGGAAATGAAGAATATTCTTTCAGAGGTTTAGAATTTTATATAAAAGAATTTTGTACTAGTAATACCGTTAGGGGGAAAGGTGTAGGAACCTTTATTTTAAATGAATTTCAAGAACGTCTAAAATCTAGAGGAGTATCAGAAGTTTGGCTGTTAACATCTAAAGAGGAAACAACAGAAGGATTTTATAACAGAAGAGGGTATACGTCTTGCAATGATTGGGTTCTTATGAGAAAAAAACTTTAGAATATTACTAAAAAAGGTTGTACATGAAAATAAATAGATGTTTTCGTGTACAACCTTTTTAGTTATCATAACATATCAGCAGCATAGATATTCCTTAATTTATGGAGGTTAATCAAATTTATACAGTCTATTAAAACAAAGCCATTATATTATTCAAAATTTCGAATTTGAAAAAATAATAACCCCAGGGGGAGGATTGTTAAGCAAAACTTCTGTTGATATACTTTATTGAAGAATAATGTTTTAAGAGGTGGAAAATGTCAAATTTATTAAACGATATAGAAAAATACTGGACAAATAGAGTTGATGGATATTCTAGTGTTAATAAAGGCGAGTTAGCTACAGTACAAAAGGATAAATGGCTAGATGAAATTGAGAAAAATTTAAATGAGCTATCTAATAAGCCTAAAGAGAATATAAAAGTTTTAGATATTGGGTGTGGACCTGGCTTTTTTTCAATAATTTTGGCAAGGGCAGGATATAAAGTTACTGCAGTTGATTATACTAGCAAAATGATTGAAAAAGCAAAAGAGAATTGTGGAGATATTGCAGATAAAATAACTTTTATAAAGATGGATGCGCAAAACCTAAAGTTTGATGATGAAAGTTTTGATGTTGTAATTTCTAGAAATTTAACATGGAATTTAGAAAAGCCTGATATGGCATATAAAGAATGGATACGAGTATTGAAGAAGAATGGAATTCTATTAAATTTTGATGCTAATTGGTATCATCATTTATTTGATGATGAGAAGAGAAAAGAATATGAGGAAGATAGAAATAGAGTTGCTAATAGCAATTTAGAAGATCATTATACTTGTACTGATATCGAGTCTATGGAGGAAATAGCTAAAAAGGTTCCGTTAAGTAGAATAATACGTCCACAATGGGATATTTTAACCTTAAATAAGCTTGGAGTAACATCGGTTAATGTAGATTTAGATATTTGGAAAAGCTTATGGTCTGAAGAGGAAAAAGCTAATTATGCATCTACTCCAATGTTTTTAGTTAAAACTATTAAGTAATTAATTTAGTTATTATTAAATTATATTATTTTCTTTAAAGATAAATAAAACTAAGAAGGGAGAAAGCTTGTGATAAAGTACATATGCAAAAGGTTTCTTCAGCTTATACCGATTTTATTTGGAATAACATTCATTACCTTTGCAATGATGAATACTACAAATGTAGATACAGTAGATAAACTACTAGAGAATACTGGGGGAGTAGTTTCGCAGCAGGTAGAAGATGATATGAGAAGTGAGTTGGGATTGGACAAACCTTTTTTAGTTCAGTATGGAAATTGGATGCTAGGAATATTTAAAGGGGACATGGGTGAATCTTATGTTTCTGGAAAGTCAGTATTTAGCACAATAATATCAAAGTTGCCAAATACATTTCTTTTAATGGCTTCATCTATACTATTAACTATTTTAATAGCAATTCCTTTAGGTATTATTGCAGCTGTTTTTCAAAATAGGTTTATTGATTATATTATAAGATTTTTAAGTTTTATAGGTAATTCACTGCCGGGATTCTTTTTAGCATTACTATTAATTCTTTTATTTTCTGTAAAATTAAAGTGGCTACTTATTATAGGTTCATCAAGTGGTACTAATTTGAAGAGCTTAATTATGCCAACACTTACACTTTCTGTGGCAATGATATGTAAATATATTAGACAAGTAAGAGCTGTAGTATTAGAGGAATTAAATAAAGATTATGTTAAAGCTGCTTATGCGAGGGGAATAGGAGTAAAAAGTGTTTTACTTAAAAGTGTACTTAGATGTTCATTAATGACTATTATTACACTATTAACGCTATCAATTGCATCTCTACTTGGTGGAACAGCTATAGTTGAAACTATTTTTATGTGGGACGGAGTAGGAAAATTAGCAGTTGATTCAATTAATATGTATGATTACCCTATGATACAGGCATATGTAATTTGGATGGCATTTATATATGTAGCTATAAATCTTATATCTGATATAGTACATCATTATTTAGATCCGCGTATAAGATTAGGAAAGGAATAGGGAGTAATGGTTATGAGTAAAAAGAAAAAAACAAATATAAAATTAATTATCTTTGCTAGTATATGTGCGATTATATGTTTAATAGCATTAATGTCAGAACACATTGCTCCATATGATCCTTATGCTCAAAATTTAAGTGAAGCACTTAAAGCACCGTCTTTAGCACATGTTTTTGGTACAGATAGATATGGAAGAGATGTATTTTCAAGAGTATTAGTAGGTGGAAGAAGTAGTATTTTTTCTACTCTAGCATTGATATTAATAATTACGATAGTAGGAACAGTAGTTGGATTATATTGTGGTGTATATGGAGGAGCTAGAGACATTATACTTATGAGAATAGCAGATATGTTTTTAGCGTTTCCAGGTATGGTATTTGCTATTGCAGTAGCAGCTGTTTTAGGCGGAGGAATGCAAAATGCTGTAATTGCATTAGCTGTAATTAGTTGGCCAAAGTATGCAAGAATAGCTAGAACTCAGGCAATGACTCTAAAAAACCAGCCATTTGTTGATGCAGCAAGGCTTAATGGATTGAGTAATGGCAAAATAATAATTAAGCATATATTACCTAATGCTATAGGGACAATAATTGTAATGTCGGCGGTAGATATAGGAACAATGATGATGGAGCTTGCAGGGCTTTCTTTTTTAGGGTTAGGAGCTATAGCTCCAGCAGCAGAATGGGGAAGCATGATGAATGATGGAAGAAGTATGATTCAAACTTCACCATGGATGATTTTAGCACCTGGAATAGCTATTTTTATAACTATAATGTGTTTTAATTTATTAGGAGATACAATTAGAGATTATTTTGATACTAAATAATTCATGAGGAGTAGGGAAAGTGAACAGGAGAAAAAATAAGTTAATAAGTTTATTAATGGTAGTATGTATATTTACATCAATATTAACTGGATGTGGAAGCAGTACGGAAAAAGATGCTAGTGATAAAGTAGAAGGAAATAATACTATAACAAGTTCAAATGAAAAAGTATTTACTTATGGAACAACAGCATATGGTCCAGAGATGGATAACGCACTGCTGACCACATGATAATTATTCAGGGTGGTCAGCAGTGCGTTATGGCGTTGGGGAAACTTTATTTAAGTTTAATGAGAATATGGAGTTAGAACCATGGTTAGCAACTGGTTATGAACAAATTGATGATAATACTATGAAAATTTCTTTACGGGATGATGTTTATTTCAGTAGTGGAAGAAAAATGGATGGTGAAGCTGTTAAAGAGTGCTTAGAAGACCTTATTAATGTCCATGATAGAGCTCCTGGTGATTTAGATATAAATAAGATAGAAGCAGATGGACAAAGTATAACAATAACTTGTAATAAGAAGGTTGTAGATTTATTAAATTATTTAAGTGACCCATATGGAGCAATAATTGATATGGAGTATGGTGTTACTGAAGATAGAAACGTAGCAGGAACAGGACCATTTATAGCTGAAAAAATATCAGATTCAGAAATAGAGTTAGTTAAAAATGATAATTATTGGAATGGAGAAGTGAAGACTGACCGTGTAATAGTTAAGAGAATTACAGATGGAGACACTCTTACTATGGCACTTCAAAGTGGAGAAATGGATGCAACGCAAGGGCTTCCATATGCAAGTTTACAATTATTCGAAAATAATGATGATTATAAGATAAGCTCTACAGATACATCTCGTACATTTTTTGCAGCTATGAATTATGATAATGAAAACTTACAAGATATAAATGTTAGAAAGGCAATAGCATCTGCCATAGATAAAGAAGGTTTTACAAGTGTATTGTTAAATGGCAATGGAACTCCAGCAGTAGGACCATTTCCAGAAAACTTTGCATTTGGTGATAAGACTGTAACAGTATCTGAATATAATCTTGATACAGCAAAGGAATTATTAAAGAAATCAGGCTGGGAAGATACAAATGGTGATGGATATGTAGATAAAAATGGAGAAAATTTAACTATAAGATGGTTAACATATACAGGTAGACAAGAGTTACCTCTTCTTGCAGAGTCTGTTCAGTCAACATTAAAAGAAATAGGAATTGATGTGAAAGTTAACTCTACAGCAAATCATTCAGATGTTTTAAAAAGTGGAGACTGGGATATTTATGCTAGTGCATTTGTAACAGCACCTACAGGAGACCCAGCATATTTCTTTACAACACATGCATTAAAAGATTCCGCTAAAAATAGAGGAAAATATTATAATGAAGAATTAGAAAATTTATATGCTGAAATGAGTAATACATTTGATATTGAAGAAAGAGGAAAATTAGCAACAAGAATGCAACAAATTATTTTAGATGATGCTTCATTTATTTTTGCTTCTCATTTAAAAATGTCCTTTGTAATGAAGTCAAATATTTCAGGCTTTGAAGCTCATCCTTCAGATTATTATGAGATTACAGCTGAACTTTCAGTAGAATAGATAGGAGGATATATGAAAAAGCCTTTACTACAACTTAAAAATATATCTATAAAATATGATAATAAACTTGTAGTTAATAATATTTCTATGTCTGTATATGAAGGAGAAATACTTGGAATAGTAGGAGAGTCTGGAAGTGGAAAAAGTACTCTTATAAAATCTATAATTGGTATTTTAGGCGATGGAGGCCGTATTGTAGAGGGAAGCATAATATATGAAGGAAAAGATATTACTAATTTAAATAAAAAAGAGTTAATGGCAATTAGAGGACAAGCTATAGGAATGATATTTCAAGACTGTAAGTCTTCTTTTTGTCCAATTAGAACAATAGGAAATCAATTGTATGACTCAATGAGAGCTCATATGAAAATTACGAAAAAAGAAGCATTAATTAGGGGAGAGGAAATATTAAGAGAACTTAATATTAAAGATCCTAAAAAATTTCTTAATAGCTATCCTTTTGAATTATCAGGCGGTATGAATCAAAGAGCTGGAATTATGATGGCGATGGCATCTAATCCTAAAATATTATTAGCAGATGAACCTACTAGTGCATTAGATGTGACAGTTCAGCGTAAGGTTATTGATGAGCTTATGAATTTAAGAAATAAGTTTGCAACTACTATAATTATTGTAAGTCATAATATGGGAGTAATTTCTTTGATGTCAGATAATGCTTTAGTAATGAAGAATGGAGAATGCATAGAGTATGATTCAACAGAGAAGATATTTAATTATCCAACAAAAAGATATACTAAAGAGTTAATTAATGCAATGCCTAAATTAAGAAATGAAGCAGTTTAAAGTGAGGTGATATGTAGTGCAAGAAGTACTAAGAGTTTCATCTATAAAAAAGACATTTTCAAAAGGTGGCAAAAGTAATACTGTAATTAATGAAGTTAGTTTTACAGTTAATAAGGGGCAATGTGTTGGAATTGTTGGAGAAAGTGGATGTGGGAAAAGTACAATAGCCAGAATTATATCAGGGCTACTTGATTGTGATGAAGGTGAAATTAGTTTAAGTGGAAATATATTAAGTAAAAATAGTAAGGTTAGACTTAAAGAAGTACAAGGAAAGATTCAAATGGTATTTCAAATGTCTACAGAATCTTTTAATCCAAGAATTAAATTAGGAAAATCTATTAAAGAAGCCATGAGTAAAACCTTAACTTCTGTAGAAAAAGAAGAAAAGTTAAAAAATCTCTTTGATGAGTGCTTATTAGAATATGAATTAGCTGATAGATATCCTAAGGAAGTAAGTGGAGGACAATGTCAAAGAGCTGCAATAGCAAGGGCGTTAGCAAGTGATCCAGAATTACTTATTTGTGATGAAGCAACAAGTGCACTAGATGTAACAGTTCAACATAACATAATAAAGCTATTAAAAAATATACAAAAAAACAGAGATATGGCAATACTTTTTATTTGTCATGATATAGCATTAGTACAACAATTTTGTGATTACATATTGGTTATGGATGAAGGAAAAATTATTGAAGAAGGTACTGTAAATGAGATAATTCTTAATCCTAAGGAAGTTTTTACTAAAAAGCTTATTAGTTCTGTTATTTAGATTTGATATTATAATATAGTAGGGAATTAAACGGAGGAAAAAATGAGTTATTTAGAGGATATAAAATCTTATTGGAATAAAAGGGCAGAGGGTTATTCAATAAGTAATAGAGAAAGTTTAAATAGTGATGAAAAGGAAGAATACGAAGAAGTTTTAAAAAAGTACATAAATAAAGATGAAAAGTGTAAAGCCATAGATATGGGATGTGGACCAGGATTTTTAGCAATATTATTAGCAAATCTAGGTTGTGAATCATATGGATTTGATTGCACTGAAAATATGTTATTAGAGGCAGAGGAAAACTCAAAGCAAGTAGGCGTTAAAATACATACGATTAAAGGTGATGCACAAAATCCTCATATCGAAGACAACACTTTTGATTTATTAGTAAGTAGAAACCTTATTTGGAATTTAGAAAATCCAGAAAAAGCATATAAAGAATGGATTAGAATATTAAAACCAGGTGGGAAAATTATAATTTTTGATGGAAATCATTATTGCTATATGTTTGATGAAAGATATATGGAAGAAAGAGAAAGTGTTACTCATGTAAATGATCATAAAAATATGATGGGAGTAAGTACAGAGGCAATTGATAAAATAGCGTACAATTTACCATTAAGTAGAGAAATACGACCACAGTGGGATAAAGAAGTATTAGAATCTTTAGGTGCTAGAATTATTGATATAGATATAAATGAGGTATCATATAAAAATAAGCAAAATGAAGATATAAAATTAATTAAAAATTTTAAAATTGTATGTGAAGTACAAAAATAAAATGTTTAATAGTTAAAAATCAAATGATGTTTGGAAAAGTTACTATGGCTATTGCAGTATTGCAATAGCCATTTTAGTATTTATAGCTTTTTTAAATTTTCACTATATACTTTATTAAATTACTAACTTAGAGTACTTTCATTTTCTATTATTGTATGTACCCATTTCCAGCTCCAGTCATAGCTTTTATTTGATGAAGATTAAGTTTCATACCAGCAGTATTTAATATTTCATTAATCTTTTTGCTTTTGTGGTTACAGCTCTCTGTAATATAACTATTATTAATATCTGATGATTTTATTGTATTTTGAGCTGCATATCCGTTTCCAACACCAGTCATAGCTTTGATTTCATGTAGGTTTAATGATCTTCCGTTTGTCTTAATCACTTCATAAATTTTTTCTATCTTATTGTTTCTCATTTTAAATTCCTCCTAAAGTTTGAAAATATTTTTATTAATTCGATTTTCATATCGTTGATTTCCTTGTTACATTATTAAATACAAGATTTAAATTTTATTTAGGGACCTTTTAATTATAAATTTCTTTAAAAAATAATTTTTTTAGATGTTAATTTTGATATTCAATACTATGTTAACTATCCTATTGCATATATCCATTTCCAGCGCCAGTCATTGCTTTTATCTGATGAAGATTAAGTCTTACACCAGCAGTATTTAATATTTCATTAATCTTTTTGCTTTTGTGGTTACAGCTCTCTGTAATATAACTATTATTAATATCTGATGATTTTATTGTATTTTGAGCTGCATAGCCATTTCCTGCACCAGTCATAGCCTTTATTGTATGAAGGTTAACCTTACCTGTTATATTTGTTACTACATCATATATTTTTTGACTTTTCTTTGAAGTAGTAGCTACTGCACAAGTAGTATTATTATTTGAGTAGTTATATCCGTTTCCAATTCCTGTCATAGCCTTGATTTCATGTAGATTTAATGCTCTTCCATTTTCCTTAATTACTTCATAAATTTTTTCTATCTTATTGTTTTTCATTATAAATTCCTCCTAAAGTTTAAAAATTTCTATTAATTCGATTTTTTATATCGTTGATTTCCTTGTTACATTATTAAATACAAGATTTAAATTTTATTTAGGGACTATTTACATAAAAAATATAAAAATTTTTAAAATTATCTATAGTGTTATTGCTGTTTTCTTGAAAAGTTACTTAATATGAATAAAAAATTTTTTTTGGTCATACAATTTAACGTAATTAAAAAAATATGCTTGGAGGTAGAGATGAAAAAATCTAGAAAGCTAATCGCAAATATAATTGTAATAGCATTTGTCTTTATATGTATTAGTGATTATAAGACTGTATATGCAGAAGATAAAGTGAGCGAAGATGTAAATTATACTGCAGATGAAGTAAGCGAACTTAATGAAAATGACGTAATTACTGAAGCAGAGGACGTTAAAGATATATTAGATGAAACTACTGAAGAAATAACTGACGAAGAAATTGATGTTGAATTAGAAAAAACTGAAGAAGTTTTAGCTGAAGATGACGAGGATAATGATGAAGAATTAAGTAAAGATGAAGTAGTTGTTACAACTGAAGAAGTTAAAGAGGAAGAAGTAGTAGAAGAAAGTATAGAAACTGAAGCAGAGGTATTTAATCCAAATGTTATCATAGACAGCGTGGAAATACATGGGGATGTATATGATTTTAAAAATTATAATGAGAGTTATATACAAGTAGTATTTAGTGAAGAAAGTGATGTTGCTAATGTACAGATTACAATGGTAAATAAAGATGATACTAGCAAAAAGATAGAATATACGCAGTTTTCAGCTACTGGGAATATATATCAATTATATGCAAATTCATCTTCAATATCTGCTAATGGTATTTATGAAATCGCAAAAATAGATGTTACTACATTTAATATTTCTGATACAGTTAATATAACATATGTAAATCCAAAATATAAAGATGTTGTATCTACAGAAGGTGTTGAATTTGTTGAAGAGTATGATTTTACAGGAAAAACACTAGAAGTTATAAATTATGAATCTATAATTTATTCTTTTGAGGAGTTTTCTGTAGTAGAGAATCCTACTAATGGCATTGAGTTTGGAGCTACTGTTAAAATAAAGTCAAATATGGAAATAACTGATATGCATATGTTCTTATGGTGTGAAAATCATAATGTTTTCTTAACTAGTTCATATGGATTTGATGAAGATGGTGGTACAAATAATGGAAGTATAACTAGAGATGGAGATGTTTACACTATAAATTTAGTCCCATCATTATATGCTGAAGGCTCAACACCATTAAAGAATATAAGAAGTGGTAAGTATGAAGTACATTGTTTAGATTTCACTTACAATACTCAGGGAGATGAACCTTTAAGTGTAAATGTGACTTTAGCAGATGAAAGATTTAAGGATGAGATTTATTATAAGAATGGAACTTATGATTTTAGTCCTTTAGATATAACTTGTACTAATCCAGATGAAGATGCTATAGGACCTGTTATAGATGATATAATAGTTGAAAAAAATAATGTGGTTATGGATGATGACGTTACAGTTAAAATTATGGTAAGTGATAATCTTACTGGATTTGATGAATATGCTGATATATATATGAAATGGACCAAGGTAGGAGATGAATCATTTGAGTATATTACAGTAGGTAGTTATAATCCAGAATCAGGCTGTATTGAGATTAGATTTCAAGTAACTGATGATTTTGAACCAGGCGAGTATATTATAAGTAACATAAGAATTTATGATAAATGTTATAATATAACAGAATATACTCTTGAAAGTGATTATGATATATTAAAGAAAAGTATTTTTAAAGTTAATGATAAAAATGGCAGCGGCTCTGGAAATGAAAATCCAGGAGAGAGTGGCTCTGGAGAAGGTGGAGCTGAATCAGGGGATTCAGGAAATGGTTCAGGCTCAGGAAATGGCCAAGGTAATGGAAGCAATACTAATAAGCCATCAGTAGAAGTTAAACCAGAAGCAGGAAATGGTAACACAACAACTGGAAATAATAACGTAGCAGATGGAAATGGTACTAATAATAATTCTGTAAACACTACTACAAATGGTAAAGGAAATACATTACCAAATACAGGAGATGTAGTGTCAAGTACTTTCGTCCTATTCTTAGGTATATCTTCAATTCTAGGCGGAGCATTTGCAATATTTAAGAAGAAAGAAGAAATAATCTAATATTCAAATATTATTAATTAGAAATTTCTTAGTGACAAGCATAAGCTTGTCACTTTTTTAGTTTTTATTAAATAATAGGCTCTGTTAGACAATAATGTTGATATGTGCATATAATTTACAAATAGTGTTATAATATAGATAATAGCACTATTGGAGGTAAGATTTATGGCAACT
>ERZ791785.1171-NODE-1171-length-14282-cov-4.306319_pt1 | contig 14282 bp, 13 predicted proteins | sample MGYA00509947_ERZ791785 | MGnify/ENA primary metagenome ERZ791785 (study PRJEB30046, sample SAMN00791982) | human gut metagenome | study: EMG produced TPA metagenomics assembly of the A metagenome-wide association study of gut microbiota in type 2...
GATTATTTATTATTCAGCAGAGATTGCTCCTGTTGGGCATTGTGCTGCACAAGCGCCACAGTCAACACATGCATCTTTATCGATTTCGTAGTGGTCAGCACCCTGAGAAATAGCTCCTACAGGACATTCAGCTTCGCAAGCTCCACAGCTTACGCATTCATCACTAATTACGTGTGCCATAGTATGTATCCTCCTTTTTGTACATTTGATAGATATGAAATATATCTACCCTTTCATTTATTTTAATACAAACAGACCAAATATACAAGCAATTTTATGCTTTCAATTTAGTACATTTATAGGCGGACAAAATGATATTTTTTGCCGCTGCTGCCTCTTCCTTAGTTGCTTCCGGTGTATCTTTTAAAGGATAATCCATATTAAGATTTTCATATTTTACTTTTCCCATGGAATGATACGGAAGCACGTCCAGTGCATGGACATTGTTCAGTGTGCCAAGAAAATGTCCTAATTCTTCTAAATATTCTTTGTATAAAGTAATCCCTGGAACTACAACATGACGAATCCAGACTGGAATATGCTTTTCATCAAGATATTTTGCAAATGCAAGAATACGCTCATTCGAATGAGCGGTAAGCTCTTTATGTTTTTGAGGGTTAATGTGTTTGATGTCAAGCATGATTAAATCTGTCACTTCAAGAAGAGTATCCAGTTTATTCATAAATGTCTCATTATCTGGTTGAAACATAATGCCGGAAGAATCAATACAAGTGTGAATTCCATCTTTGTGAAGTTTGGTAAATAGTTCAATGAGAAAATCCATCTGCATCATAGGCTCTCCGCCGGTCACAGTAACACCACCGTTGTGATAGAATGGCATATTACTGTAGAAACCTTCTAACACTTCATCTACGGTCATCTGAGTGCCTTTGTTTGGTTCCCAAGTGTCTGGATTATGACAATAGAGACATCTCATAGGACAACCTTGGAAAAAGATTACATAACGGATTCCGGGACCATCTACTGTACCACAGCTCTCGATAGAATGAATATAACCTTTGGTCATAAAAAAGTCTCCTTTTGCAACTATGTTTGCTCATATACGTTCGTCCATCTCATTAGTAGAAAACCGGCCAGGTTTCCATGCGAGCATGACCCTGTCCGGCTTTTACTAATGTGTGAACTTTATCGCTTACATACCTTCGTGGAATGTACGTGAGATAACGTCGTCTTGCTGTTCTTTTGTCAATTTGATAAAGTTTACAGCGTATCCTGAAACACGAACAGTTAATTGTGGGTAGTTTTCAGGATGTTTTTGAGCGTCTAATAAAGTTTCTCTTGTAAATACGTTAACGTTTAAGTGGTGTCCACCTTGTTCTACGTATCCATCTAACATGTTTACTAAGTTATCTACTTGTTGTTGATTTACTGCCATCTTAAATTCCTCCTTCGATCTTATTCGTTGTCGATGCTTTCCATGATGTTTGGAATATTGCAAGCCTGGTTTCCGCATTCTTCGATTCTGTCAAGATCTAAGTCTCCAGCGAATACCTGGTCTTCTTTTCCAAGAGCACCCGGAATGATTGAGAATGTATTTGAAATACCGTCTTGTGCGTGTCTGAATGGAATCTTAGCAACAGAAGCAAGTGATGCTAAAGCACCGTGAGTATCACGTCCGTGCATTGGGTTAGCACCTGGAGCTAAAGGCTCTCCCATTTTTCTACCATCTGGTGTATTACCAGTTTTCTTACCATATACTACGTTAGAAGTAATTGTTAAGATAGAAGTTGTTGGCACACCTTGGCGGTATGTATGGTGTTTTCTTACTTTGTCCATGAATGAACGAACGATTTCAACTGCGATTTCGTCAACACGATCGTCGTTGTTACCGTATTTAGGGAATTCACCTTCTACTTTGTAGTCTACAACTAGTCCGTCTTCATCTCTTATTGGTGTTACTTTTGCGTATTTGATAGCGCTTAATGAGTCAGCTACAACAGAAAGTCCTGCAATACCTGTTGCGAAGTAACGTTTTACTTCTCTGTCATGAAGAGCCATCTGAAGTTTTTCGTAGCTGTATTTGTCATGCATGTAGTGGATGATGTTCAATGTATTTACATAAAGTCCTGCTAACCATTCCATCATGTCATCGAATTTTTCCATTACATCATCGTAATTAAGCACATCGCCTTCAACCGGACGGTATTTTGGTCCAACTTGAACTTTCAGTTTCTCGTCAACACCACCGTTGATTGCGTATAATAAACATTTTGCAAGGTTTGCACGAGCTCCGAAGAACTGCATCTCTTTACCAACTTTCATAGAAGATACACAGCAAGCAATTGCGTAGTCATCTCCGTGAGTCTGACGCATTAAATCATCATTTTCATATTGGATAGAAGATGATTTAATTGACATCTTAGCACAGTATTCTTTGAATGCTTTTGGTAAACGTGTTGACCAAAGTACTGTTAAGTTTGGTTCTGGAGCTGTACCTAAGTTATCTAATGTGTGAAGGTAACGGAAAGATGTCTTTGTAACAAGCGGACGTCCGTCAACACCAACACCACCGATAGACTCTGTTACCCATGTTGGGTCACCTGAGAATAATGCATTGTACTCTGGTGTACGAGCAAATTTAACAAGACGTAACTTCATGATGAAGTGGTCAATGTATTCCTGAGCCTGTTCTTCTGTGATCAATCCTCTGTCTAAGTCACGCTGGATATAGATATCAAGGAATGTAGAAGTACGTCCAAGACTCATTGCAGCACCGTTTTGCTCTTTAACAGCTGCAAGGTATCCAAAGTATAACCACTGGATAGCTTCTTTTGCGTTAGCAGCTGGTTTAGAAATGTCATATCCGTAGATCTGACCTAATTTTGCTAAATCTCCAAGTGCACGGATCTGTTCTGATAATTCTTCACGAAGACGGATATTTTCACCAGTCATTCTTACTAAAGAAGTAGCAAGCTGTTGTTTTTTGTCTTCGATCAACCAGTCTGTTCCGTATAATGCAACACGACGGTAGTCACCGATAATACGTCCACGTCCGTAAGCATCCGGAAGACCTGTGATGATAGCTGATTTTCTGGCTAATCTCATCTCTGGTGTGTAAGCATCAAAAACCCCCTGATTATGTGTCTTTCTATATTCAGTAAAGATTTTTACAACTTCAGGATCTACTTCGTATCCATTTTCATGGCATGCATTCTGAGCCATACGGATACCACCAAATGGCTGAAGAGAACGTTTGAAAGGTTTATCTGTCTGGAAACCAACGATCTGCTCTAAGTCTTTGTCTAAGTATCCCGGTCCGTGAGAAGTAATAGTAGATACGATCTTTGTATCCATATCTAATACTCCGCCAGCTTCACGCTCTTGTTTAGAAAGGTCCATAACCTGAGCCCAAAGTTTTGTAGTAGCTTCTGTAGGTCCTGCTAAGAAAGAGTCATCTCCTTCATATGGAGTGTAGTTCTCCTGAATAAAGTTGCGGACATTTACAGATGTACGGTTCCAACGTCCTGGTTTGAACCCGTCCCAATTAGAATTCCAATTTTTCTCCATTGGTAAAATCCTCCTGTTAGATATAATTTATTAAATAAAAAATGAATAGTATTTCAATCGAGCTTATTATAACATTAGATAATAATTTAACGCAAGGCATATATTGTACAAAAACGGATACAGTATACAATTTTTGATAAAAATTTATCAAAATATTGGGTTATGCAGAAAAATTTAAGAAATAATTTATCCTATTTTTGAAGATTTTGGTGTATAGTGATAAAGGATAAAATTAAGAATTGACTTAGGAGAACTATAAATATGAAGAAAAGATGGAAAATAATCGCAGGGATTCTTTGTATTACTTTAATGGGAACTGCGTGCTCAAAAAAAACAATAAACGACGGGGAAGAGCAGCAGACAACAGTGGATAAGACCGGGAAGGAAGAGAATGAGAATCAGAGTAAACTTGATGTGCTCCGCCCAATTGCATATTCCAATGTTGAGAATCTGAATTTAGAACCGGGATCATATATTTCTATTATAGGAAGAAACAGCAATGACAGTTATTGGAATGAAGTGAAAGAGGGAGCGGAAAGAGCAGTTGCGGACATCAATTCTATGCTTGGGTATAAAGGGGATGACAAAGTACGTCTGAATTACAGTGGGCCAAGCGAGAGCGACGATGTGGATGAACAGGTTAATATTTTGGATGAAGAGCTTGCCAGATACCCGGTTGCGGTTGGAATTTCAGTAGTAGATGCGACAGCATGCGAGGTACAATTTGATCTTGCGGCAGAAAATGATATTCCGATTGTTGCATTTGATTCGGGAAGTGAGTATCAGGGAGTGGTAGCGACATGTTCTACGAACAACCAAGAGGCTGCAAAGACGGCAGCGTCAAAACTTGCTTCTATTATGGATGAAAATGGGGAAGTGGCATTGATCATGCCGGATTCTCAGGCTATGAATACACAGGAAAGAGAAAAAGGGTTCCGGGATGAGATTGCAGCATCGTATCCGAATGTGCAGATCGTAGATGTGTATTACATGGATCAGTTAGAGGAGAAGGCAAAGGCAATTGCAGAAGAAAAGAATGCAGCTAAAGCAGAAGGAGAAGAAGAGATTCAGGCGGAATCACTGACACAGGAGGATGTTATAAAATATATTTTAGAGCAGCATCCGAATTTGAAAGGGATTTGTGCGATGAATCTGAGCGCGACAAAACTGGTGACAGATGTGTTGACTGAGGTGGATCGGGATGATCTGAGTGTGGTTGGATTTGATGGTGGAAACGATCAGATGAAGCTGTTAAAAGAAGGAAAGGTGAATGGGCTGATTGTACAGAATCCGTATGGAATGGGATATGCGACTGTTGTTGCAGCGGTAAGAGATGTGTTGGGGCTTGGCAATGAAGCGGTGATCGACAGTGGATATACATGGGTGACAAAAGATAATATGGATAAAAACGCAATAAAAAGGATGCTTTATTAAGGCATCCTTTTTTGTAATGAAAACGTAAATTCTGTCCCGACACCTTCCGTGCTCACAACGTTGATATTTTGTTTGTGAGCCTGAATGATTTCTTTTACAATGGAAAGCCCAAGTCCAGTTCCTTTTTTATCTTTTCCGCGGGATAAGTCTGTCTTGTAGAAACGTTCCCAAATTTTATTGAGACTTTTTTTCGGGATTCCAATTCCGTGATCCTTGACTGAAACAAATACTTTTTCATTGTGTTCGGTTGTCTCTATTATGATTTCAGAATCATTTGGACTGAATTTGATAGCGTTATCCAAAAGGTTGTATAAAACCTGTTGGATTTTTCGTTTGTCAGCTGAGACATTAAGTACTTTGGTGGCAAAGAGTAATTTGATAGAGATTCTCTTGCCAGTGCAGGTTCCTTCAAAAGTTGCAGCTGTATTTTTGATGACTTCATGGATGTCAAATGATGTTTTGTCCAAAAGCATATTCTTTGTATCAAATTGATTGAGTGTCAGAAGATCCTGAGTCAGATCGGTCAGACGCTCGGTTTCAAATAAAATAATCTTAAAATATTTGTCCTGCATTTCTACAGGAATGGTTCCATCTGCCATCGCTTCCAAGTACCCTTTGATAGAGGTGAGCGGAGAACGAAAGTCATGGGATACGTTTGCAATAAATTTTTTCTGATAGTCGTCCATATCTTTCAATTGTGTGGACATATAATTTAACGAAGCGGACAAATATCCAATCTCATCCTGTGTAGTGACTGGTATCTCATACTCCAGATTGCCGGAGGCATATTGCTTCGCCGCCTCTGTGATTTGCCGAAGAGGGCGATAGACGAAGAATTGAAATGCCGCCAAAATGGAAAATGACAGAAGATAGATGACAAAAGCAGTAATATACACCGGTAATAAAAGTGTCTTACATTCTTCATCCAAGTGGGAAACAGGCTTATGGATGAGTAAGTATCCCTTCACAAAATAGCTGTTTGTCACTGGTGTGATGATTGTGATCATATCTTCGTCAAAATAACCGTGATAATCACTGATCTGATAGGTACTGCTTCCGTTTTCCGCCGGATTAAACTCTTTGATCTTCTCAGGAGCAGAAGGTTGTCCGGATAAAATAGAAGACGTGATCAGTGTTCCGTCGGATTCCACGAACCACAAGTTTGCAGAAGTGTACTCCTGCATTCCATTCAGCTGCGCATGGATATCCGAAAGAGAGATGTCCTCCGAAAAATATCTTGGCAGATATTCGGAAGAGATCATAGTAGCATCTGTGTAAAGCTTTTTGGCGGTTGTGTTTTCCAAACGATACGAAAGCATCTGAGGTGCAATCGCAGATACGGAAAATAAAACCAAAAATCCAAAGGCAATGTAGACAATAAAAAATTTTAAATGCAATGTGCTTCGCATATTATTTTACCTCAAATTTATAACCGATTCCCCAGACGGTGGCAAGCCCCCAGGTGTCATGGTTCTTGATTTTTTCACGAATTCGCTTAATATGGACATCAACAGTACGGGTATCTCCGATGTATTCATATCCCCAGATCTGATCTAAAAGCTGTTCTCTTGTAAACACCTGATTTGGAGAAGATGCCAGAAAATATAATAGTTCCAATTCCTTTGGAGGCATCTCCACCTGTATATTGTCAACTACGACAGAGTAATTTGTCAGATTGATTGTAATTCCAGGATATGAGACACATTTTCCTTTATCATCTGAAGCAGAATCAGATTTTCCAGGCTGATATCTTCGAAGAACTGCTTTTACCCGTGCAATCAGTTCTTTTGCGTCAAACGGTTTGATGATATAATCATCTGCTCCCAGTTCTAATCCAAGTACCTTGTCAAATACTTCTCCTTTTGCAGAGAGCATGATAATCGGAGTGTTGGATCTGGAGCGAATATCCCGACAGACCTGATAGCCGTCAATTCCCGGAAGCATTAAATCTAATAGAATCAGATTCGGAGCATAGGTATCGAATGCAGACAGTGCATCTTCGCCATCATGTACCATCATTGTATCAAAGCATTCTTTTGTAAGATACAGTGAAATCAACTCTGCAATATTTTCATCATCATCAACGATCAATATTTTTTGTTTTGTTACCATTGGCTTTCTCCTTTAAATTTGTGAGTGAACATCTACTTGAATTCTACGATTGTAACACCGGCATCTCCTTCACCAAAAGCGCCGAGACGGTAGGATTTCACATGTTTTTGGCGTTTCAGGTAGCTGTGGATTCCGTTGCGAAGCGCTCCGGTTCCCTTTCCATGGACGATACGAACAGGACTCACATGTGCAATGTATGCATCATCCAGATATTTATCCAGTTCGGCGATAGCCTCATCCACAGTCTTTCCAAGGAGATTGATCTCCGGGCTTACTGCAAGCGATTTGCTCATCTTCATCTTGCCGGTGGAGGTACGTCGTATCTGTTTGGCTGTGATGGTCATCGGTTCCTCGATGATCTCTAAATCCGAAATGTTCACTTGCGAACGAAGGATTCCCATCTGTACAAAAAGATTTCCTTTGGCGTCTGGGAGGGAGCTTACCGTTCCGGTCAGATTCATGCTGAGAACTTTCACGGACTCCCCTAATCTGAAATCGCTTGGTTTGTGCTGTTTCTTTGGTTTTTTCTTTTCCAATGTCATGCCGGATTGTGTCTTTGCCATTTTTTTTCGTAAACGTTCCCGTTCTCGTTCCATATCGGCTGCAGAGATATTTTCTTTTCCGAATTTTCGGAACTGCTTCATCGTCTCATCGGCAACTTCTTTTGCTTCACGCAGGATGGCATTGGCTTTTTCGTTTGCTTCTTTTATAATACGTTCTTTTTGTTCGGTTAATTTCTCCTGTTTGGCATCAAGACTATGTTTTAGCTTTTCAATCTCGCGTTTATAAGAGGCAATCTCAGCCTGCTCCTTTTCGATTGTGCGCCGGCTTGTCTCTAAATCGGCAAGTAAGTCTTCAAAAGATTCGTCTTGTTCAGACAGATGACTTTTCGCACTTTCAATAATGTAATCTGGAAGTCCAAGCTTGCTGGAAATGGCAAACGCATTACTTTTTCCCGGAATACCAATCAATAAATGGTAAGTCGGACGCAGCGTCTCTACATCAAATTCACAGCAGGCATTTTCGACACCTTTAGTGGAAAGTGCAAATACTTTTAACTCACTGTAGTGCGTTGTTGCCATTGTTCGGATTCCTCTTTCATGCAAATAAGAAAGGATTGCAATTGCAAGTGCGGCTCCTTCTGTTGGATCGGTTCCTGCACCGAGTTCATCAAAAAGTACAAGAGAACGGTCGTCCACATCCTGCAGGAAAGATACGATATTCGTCATGTGTGAAGAGAATGTACTGAGACTCTGCTCAATACTCTGCTCATCCCCGATATCGGCGTATACATTTTCGAATACAGAAAGCTTGGAGCGGTCAAGTGCAGGAATATGCAAACCTGCCTGCCCCATCAATGTGAATAATCCGACTGTTTTTAAGGAAACAGTCTTACCGCCCGTGTTCGGCCCGGTTACGATGAGGAGGTCAAATTCCTTGCCGAGCATAATCGTAATCGGTACGACTTTTTTCTTGTCCAAGAGTGGATGGCGCCCTTCGCGGATATGAATATATCCGTCTGTGTTAAAAATTGGACGGCTTGCATTCATCGAAAGTGCCAGAGCACCTTTTGCAAAAATAAAATCCAGTTCTCCGAGAATTGTGTAATTGCTTCGAAGTTCTTCGATGTATTCTGCAGCGTCCACACTGAGTCTTGCCAGAATAATCTGAATTTCCTCCTGTTCCTTTCCGTAAAGTTCTTTTAAGTCATTGTTAAGTTTTACGACAGCCATCGGTTCAATAAAAAGTGTGGAACCGGTAGAAGACTGATCGTGAATCATTCCGCTTACCTGACTGCGGTATTCCGCTTTCACCGGCAGGCAGTAACGGTCGCCCCGCATTGTGATAATTGGATCTTGTAAATAGGAACGAAGAGAACCATTGACAAGGGAGGTCAACGTGGAATGTACCTTATCGTTGATCATTCCGATACTTCTGCGGATATGTTTTAAATTGCTGCTTGCATCATCACTGATCTCATCTTCTTCGATAATGCATCTTCGTATCTCGGTTGTAAGTGGAGTAAGCGGAGCTAACTGTTCGAAATAGCTGTCGAGGCAGTCGGCAAGTTCGTCCACGGTATCATGACGTCCGTAAGATTTGGCACGCCCCGCAGTCTCTGCTAATTTGCAGATGCGAAGAAGTTCTGCGCTGCTAAGAGCCGCACCGATCTCAAGGCGTTTCATAGAGTCTTCCACGGAGTAACATCCACTAAAAGAAGGCCGTCCTTTTTTCACGATTCGTGTAAATGCGGCGGCAGTCTGTTCTTCTGCTGTATTGATTTCTTCTAAGTCAGTCATAGGCAACAAAGTCTTGCAGCGTCTTTTTCCGCTGTCTGAAGATGCCTGATCTGCCAAAAGATTGATTATTTTGTCATATTCTAATTTTAATAATGTTTTTTGATTCATTTTTCTCACCCTGAGTATATTTTAACCTATTTGAGTTGCAAAGGAAAGAAGAAATATTGTATACTATAAAAAGGATTAGAAATAAGGAGAAATGAGTATGTCTATGGAAACGGATCACGGACCAGATCAGGAGCCGGAGAAATATTCTTTTTTACAAGAAAAAATCAAGGATGAAGCATTTAGCAGGAAAAAGGTGTTATATAAGATATCTTGGTTGGTTGGAAAAGGACTTCTCTTTGGAGTTGCTGCCAGCATTGGTTTTTTTGCGTTAAAACCATGGGCAGAATCAACATTTCAAAAGAATCCAGATAAGATAGAAATTCCGAAAGATGAAGATACCCAGAATACGCCATCAGAAGATACCCAGACAACGCAGGAAGAATTTACGATCGAAAAGTACAAAGAATTGAATTCACTTCTTACGCAGACCGCTCTGGAAGCGAAAAAGAGCGTTGTGGAAGTGAGTGCGGTTCATGAAAATGGAAATTTACTTGAGGAAGATAGGGGCGCTGATCATAAAGTATCGGGAGTGATTGTTGCAGATAACGGACAGGAGCTCCTCATATTGACAGAGATGGATGCGCTGTCAGATGTATCAGAATTGCAAGTGAAATTTGTAGATAATACAACGTGTACGGCGACAGTGAAAAAGAAGGATGCAAATATTGGCATGGCGATTGTCGGAGTGGACAGGAGTCTGATAAAAGATACAACATGGGACAGAATCAAGGTCGCCGAACTTGGAAATTCCAATGTGCTGAGTCAGGGGAAAACGGTAATCGCACTTGGCAATCCGTTTGGATATAGTGATGGAATGGGAATTGGAATCGCAAGTTCCGTTCAGGAAAGCGTTATGCTTGCGGACGGAGAATACAAAGTGATTGTGACAGATATGCCAAAATCAGCAGAAAGCAGCGGAATATTGTTTAATATTGATGGCGCCGTTGTCGGAATTATTGCACCAGATTTGGGGGCAGACACAGGTGTGCTGTCTGCGTATGGAATTTCGTCGATCAAGAGCGAGATTGAACTGATGTCGAATGCGAAAGAAGTTCCGTATATCGGAATAGTTGGCACGATGATTACAGAGGATATCGCGACAGCTCAGAATATTCCGGAAGGATTTTGCGTGACAGAGGTGGAGGCGGACTCACCGGCAATGAAAGCGGGAATCCAGAATGGAGATATTATCACTCATATAGATAAAAAGAAAATAGAGTCTGTCATTGGGTATCACAGTACCATGATCACACAGGATGTGGGCACGGAAGTTACGCTGACAGGGCAGCGCCGAGGTGCTGAAGAATATGTGGAGATTCATTTTACTGTTACAATCGGAATAAAAGAATAGAAAGAGGAAAGATATGAGATTTATTAATACATTACATGAGGGAGAGACAATCAGAGGAATCTATTTGTGCAAGACAAAACGTACAGCGGAGACAAGAAATGGGAAACCATATGATAATCTGCTGCTTCAGGATAAGACAGGAACTTTAGATGGGAAGATTTGGGATCCGAATTCAGGTGGGATCGCTGACTATGATGAGATGGATTTTGTGGAAGTGCTCGGTGAGGTAATCAGTTATAACAATAATTTACAGTTGAACATCAAGCAGCTTCGTAAACCATATGAAGATGAGTACAATCCAGCAGACTATATGCCGACGACGGAAAAAAGCGTAGATGGCATGTATGAAGAACTGTTATCTTATATTGGGAAAGTAGAGAATACATACCTGCATCAATTGCTTGAATATTATTTTGTAAAAGATGAGGCGTTTATCAAACGTTTCAAAAATCACTCGGCAGCAAAGAGCGTGCATCATGGATTTGCAGGCGGACTTTTGGAGCATACGCTGAGCATCCTGAAAATGTGTGAGTATTATGTCAGCGCATACGAGATTTTGAATAAGGATTTATTATATACGGCAGCAATTTTTCACGATATTGGGAAGACAAAAGAGCTGTCAACATTTCCGGAGAATGATTATACAGACGACGGGCAGTTGCTGGGACACATTGTGATCGGTGTTGAGATGATCGGCGAAGGTGTGCGTACGATTGAGGGATTTCCGGAGAAACTTGCGAGCGAGTTGAAACATTGTGTAATTGCACATCATGGCGAACTGGAATACGGTTCTCCGAAAAAACCGGCGCTTGCCGAGGCGGTTGCATTGCACTATGCAGATGCGACAGATGCGAAATTGCAGACATTGACGGAGATCTTTAAAGAAAAAGAAGGAAATAAAGATTGGCTTGGATATAATCGGTTGTTTGAGTCAAATTTAAGACGGAGTAGTATTTAATTTATTTATTTGGGGACGTAGTAAAATTCAATTTTACTACGTCCCCAAATTGAAGTTGAAGGGAGAAAATATGAAGAAAAACGAGCTGATAACGTTGAAAATAGAGGATATTGGAGTAAATGGTGAGGGAATTGGAAAAGTAGATGGCTACACTTTATTTGTCAAAGATGCGTTGATTGGGGACAGGGCTGAAGTGAAGATTACGAAAGCGAAAAAGAACTATGGTTATGCGAGGTTGATGCAGGTGTTGGAGCCGTCTTGTGACCGTGTGGAGGCGAAATGTCCGGTTGCAAGGCAGTGTGGTGGATGCCAGATTCAGGAACTTTCTTATGAAAAGCAATTGGAGTTCAAGGAAAAGAAGGTGCGTGGCAATCTGGAGCGAATTGGAGGATTTGCACCAGAAGAATTAGATGAGGTGATGGAGCCAATTTGCGGAATGGAAGAGCCGTTCTATTATCGTAACAAGGCGCAGTTTCCGTTTGGAACAGACAAACAAGGGCATATTGTGACAGGATTCTATGCAGGACGGACCCATCAGATTATTCCAAACACAGAGTGTGCTCTTGGCGTAAAACAGAACAGAGAAATTTTGGAAATGATTGTGGATTTCATGAACATACATCACATTACAACATATGACGAGACTACCGGAGAAGGACTTCTTCGCCATGTGCTGATCCGCTATGGATTTCGGACTGGGGAAATCATGGTCTGCCTCATCATAAATGGGGATAACTTCCCAAAATCAGAAAAATTGGTGGATAATTTGCGTGAGATTCCGGGCATGACAAGTATCACATTAAATGTGAACCGCGAGCGCACGAATGTGATTCTTGGGCGGGAGATAAAGGTGCTTTGGGGACAGGCGTATATTACCGATTACATCGGCAATGTAAAATACCAGATTTCGCCGCTTTCATTTTATCAGGTCAACCCGGTACAGACAGAAAATTTATATGGACAGGCTTTGGAGTACGCAGGACTTCACGGAAATGAGACTGTCTGGGATTTATATTGTGGAATCGGCACGATTTCCCTCTTCCTCGCACAGAAAGCAAAACAGGTGTATGGCGTGGAGATTATCCCGCAGGCAATAGAGGATGCAAAAAGAAATGCAGCGTTGAATGGTATTGAAAACGCGCAATTTTTTGTAGGGAAATCAGAAGAAGTGCTTCCGCAGTATTATGAAAACTATGCAAAAGAGCATGGTGGTGAGAAGGCTTATGCAGATGTGATTGTTGTGGATCCACCGCGAAAAGGATGCGACGAGACGCTGCTTGAGACGATGATACAGATGCAGCCTGAACGGATCGTGTATGTGAGCTGCGATTCAGCGACATTGGCAAGAGATCTGAAGTATCTGTGTGAGAATGGGTATGAGCTGAAGAGAGTCAGGGCGGTGGATATGTTTGCGAATACGGTACACGTCGAGACGGTTGCGCTCTTAACCCGTAAAAAAGATGTGGAGAGAATCGACATTGAGATGACTGTGGACAAGGAAGATGTGACGGAAAAAGCTACTTATCAGAAGATTAAGGACTATGTGAAAGAGAAATATGGTCTGAATGTGCATACGAAGTATATTGCGGAAGTGAAGAGGAAACATGGATTGCCTATGCATGAAGCACCGAATAAAGTGGATGTGCCGAAGAGGGAATATCCGGGTTGTCCAGAAGAGAAAGTAAAGGCAATAGAGGAAGCTCTTGGTTATTTTAGGATGATTTAATAAAGGAGTGATACAGTCTTAGGCATGGATACATCTATACAGAGTGGTAAGTCAGATGACAGGGCTAAGTAAATAGCTTATTTCATTCATCATCAAATACAGTTTCATCCATTTCAGGAAAATCTAATAATTCTGAAACAGTCATTCCCAAACCGAGAGCCAGCTTATGCAAGGTTTTCAGTTTGGGATTCTTTGTTTTTCCAGACATAATATTTTCCACAGTTGATTGCGTGATGCCGGATAGAGTGGCGAGTCTATTTATGGTGATATTTTTCTCATCACAAAGCTGTGTAAGTCTTAGAATAATAACATCTGAATAGGTCATTACAATCTCCCTTCAAAGCTGATTTTATTAAGAAAAGTATATAAGCAAACAGAAAACAAGAATAACGGTGCAACGTTAGAAATCAACATAAATTAGTGTTGTACCGTTATATTATTCATCTTCAAAAGCAGTCTCATTCATTTCAGGAAAATCCAATAATTCAGATATAGTCATGTTCAGTCCAATCGCAAGTTTATGTAAGGTCTTTAATTTCGGATTGCGGGTTTTTCCCTTTATCAGATTGTCAACGGTAGATTGTGTGATACCTGACAACGTCGCAAGTTTATTGATTGTTATTTTACGTTCACCACATAACTCTGTTAATCGCTTAATGATTACGTCAGAATAAGTCATAATAGTTCCCCCATTAACTTTGTACGGTTAATAAATGATCTCTCGGAATCTTGAGTGATCATGCCAGCAAAACTCTGGCATTGAAC